>Ga0224554_1000018_pt1 | contig 134898 bp, 117 predicted proteins | sample 714S22024metaG_FD_180666 | JGI IMG/M metagenome (GOLD analysis project Ga0224554, IMG submission 180666) | Peat soil microbial communities from Stordalen Mire, Sweden - 717 S2 20-24 | ecosystem: Environmental > Terrestrial > Soil > Wetlands > Peat | place: Sweden: Norrbotten County, Stordalen... | reverse complement strand
CCGCATCCACCTGAACCACCTTGGCGTCAATCAAACCCGCGCCCGCCTGCGTGGCCGTAGCCACTTCGTCGCGGCGAAGGCCCGTGAGCAAACGAACCTTCGTCGCATCCTTGACCACATGATAATTGGAAATCAAATAACCACCGTCCGTGATGAAACACCGTGCCGGTGCGGCCTTTTGAAATCAATAGTGCGGACTGACCCCTTTCGGTAAGTTTCCCGGCGATTCCACAACCAATCGCTTCTACGCAGTGCAGAGCGCAAGGCGGGCAGAATGTCAGGAAGTAACCGATTTGAAAATCTCATCAATCAGCAGCCGCAACAGGTCAAAAATCGCTGCTGCCACGATCACAAAACAAACGAGTCGAAAGATGCTCCAAAAAGGAATTGAACCACACGCCGGACACCACCCCGCCCGCCGACTCATTGTCGCGCCGCAATCCGCGCAAGCCATCATCCGCGACGTTTGCAACCGAGCAGCAGCGGGTGCGGCAGGGGGCAACTGGGAATGTTCGTGGCTGGCGACGTGCGTTTCGCGTCCGCAATGCGGACAAAATTCAGTCCGTTCCAAGCCTTCGGATTCAAAATCCTTCCCGCAATGTTCGCATTTGATTGTGAGGATCATTTTTGCGGCGCGTTCATCTCGCGCCAATTTGTCCGGCAAATCGGATTTTGACGCAAGAAAATTTCACGGATGGCAACGGGCGCGGTTCACGGCGGGCATTTGTGCGTGCTTGCCTAGCAGGACGCCTTTTGGTTCAATCGTCAGCGTTCCGAAAAAACAAAAGCCATGACCATGAAAAAAATCATTCTGGCCGGTTTGAGCGCGGCGGTTTGTTTTTTAATCCCTCAATCCGCGCCCGCAAATACCAATGAAATTAGTTTGGATGTCCTTTTGACAGCGCAAGGCAATTTCACCAACGCAACCATCATCCGGCACAATCCCGCTTATGCGATGGTGGATTATCCCGGCGGCATCGTCAAAGTTGCGGACAGCAATTTGCCGCCGGACTTGCAAAACCAATTCGGCTATTCACCCTCAAATGCCGCTGCATTTTTGAACGCGGAAAAGGAAAAGAAAAAACAGGATGCCGCAGCGTATGCCGCCAAACAAGCCGCCACCGCTGCCTATCTTGCTTCGCTGGCCGGAACAAACCGGGTTATCCGGATCGCCTCCATTGATGACGAAACGCGAATTATGCAGGTCGCAGCCGTCATTGAGGGCCGGAACGTGGAAATCTTTATACGATACCTTCCTGACTCTGTGAGAACGTTTGTCATCCAATACAATCGGACATTGACTGATATAGAAAACACCAAACAGCGGATTAAGAACTTGAAGGCGCAACTAACCCGCGCTGAAAATAACTCAACGGCGGCGATAGCGGTTGGAACGAGTGCGGATTATGCCAATGCTTCAATCGCTGAAAACAATGTTGACGCAGCTATTCAGAGCGCGAAGGACAATCTGGATGAATTAAATTCTAATTTGCGTCAAATGAAGGATGATGCGCCTGAAAAGAGCGCAGTCATTGCCTATCCGAGTTCCGAATTTTGGGGCGCAGATCAGGTTTGGGTTTGCACAGGGTTAGCTCCTCCAATGACCGAAAATAGCAACCAGTGAACCAGCCAGCGGCGTGCCGCGTGAAGCCAAAATCCGGCTTGTGGTTTTACCGGCTGCGGTTCAGTTTTGGGGCGTTAGCCACTTTGCGTATGGCACATTATTTCTGTTTTTCTGTTGAGCCTACACTGAATCATCCGCTTGCGGGAAAGATACATGGTGGATGGGCGCATGTATTTGTTCGCAATGAGACTGAAGATTCAGAGCAGCGGGCACGGATTGAGGTTGAAAAGATGGACTTTTTAATACACAAGAGAATCCACGCAAGATTGGTGACGCCAGAACGCCTTTCTCTGTTGCCCAAAGATATACAATCCGCATTCGTGAAGAATCCCGAAGAACCAATTTATATTGAGATCGTCGCCTATCAAAGCGGAGAAAATCCAAAGGATTTAGGAGACCCGTTTGAAGATGAGTTTTACAATAATTAAAAAGCAGCCCTGCACCTCACCAGAACCAATGGCCGGTCGTTTTTTTCGAGCGTGCAAGGCTACCTATTGTCTTTGCCGTATTCCACTGGGCGAGCCCTGTGAAATAATGCCCCGCGCCAAGGCTTCCCATTGTCTCCGCCGTATTTCACAGGGCGAGCCACGCGACCCATTGCCCCTGCGGCATTCGGAATGCCGTAGCAGCCGACGTGAGTCGGCTCAAACTTCCCCCCCCCGTCGGAATAATGAGCGGACTGACGTCCGCTGCTACGATTTTGGAATGGGGAGCGCGACCGTCCCGGTTGCCGTTTTCGGCGTCACGCCGAAAACCCGTCAACAAACTGATTTGTCCAACGATGATTCGGGCGCGACGCCCGAACCTGCACGCGGGACGCGCGCGCTCCCCCCAATCGTCCATACCAAAATGAAAACCGGAAAAGAGCCTTTCCAGTGCGGAATGCGGAATGCGGAATGCGGAGAGCGCCCGTCATCGCTCCCGTCTTCACTGCGTTACGACGCGGCGACGAAAGAACCGTTCTGCCGTCCCTCACGGGACTTTTACATTTGATTGACGCGTGACCCAGCCATGAATGGGCTATTGTCATCGCGTCGCTCCGCGACCGCCAAACGCCAATTGCCCCAATCGTCCATCCCAAAACGAATTTACGAAAAGAGTCCGTTACCCATCATTCGGGCCATTTCCTGACAGATAAACAAGGACACGATACATCCGCCAAACATTTCCCAATATCGGGAAATGGATTACAGATATCAGGCTATCATTTTCCGGTGTCAGCAAATGCCTGCTGAATACAGCGCAGGGGATACCTTGGCAGGGGAGCCTTGAACCGGATATCGGGCGGGAATTGCCTGCCATTAGGAAATATTTGCAAGTTATACGGCAGCAATTTCCCATTGTCAGGTAGGGTCAAATGTCTCCAAGGAAATGTCCGGCGTCTGTCTTGAAATGGCCCCAACCCCTTCTCCGCTCCCCGCCGGAATGTGTGTTAACCCTTTGGCTGCAAGGGATTGCGCATAATGTAGACATGTTAATCATATAGTATTAAATCATATTGTTACTAATTTATGGTGATTAGAATCGCTTGGCACACCCTGTGCTAGAGGCCATGTGTCAGTTTGAAACAACAACAAACAGGAAAAACCAAAATGAAGACAAACACATATAACGGGAGGATGTTCTTATGATCGTCAAACCTGCCATTGGATGGATTAATTCGGACGCCGACGGGATGTTCATCAATGATTCAAGCGTGGTGCTGAAGGCTCTGGCCGACAACACCACGATCTATACCACACCCACACCGCCTCTGGCAGAGGTTCAACTCTCGCTGGACAACCTGTCTGACGGCATTGCCGCCATGGTGAACGGCGGACAGGCGGCCACCATCAACAAGAACAACCTGCGTCTGGTGGCAAACAACCTGATGCGCCAGCTTGCAGCCTATGTCACCGTGGCGTGCAAAGGCAGTATGCCGAACCTGATCTTGAGCGGATTCCCCCCGCAAAAGCCGGTGCGCACACCCATCGGCCCAATGCCCCAGCCGCAAGGCCTCACGGTCACCCACGGATCACAACTCAGCCAGTTGGTGGCCAGGATCAATCCGGTTTTTGGCGCGGCCAATTACAACTTCCGCCTGACGCCGAACACGGCTGGAGCCGTGCCGGTGGTTGAGCAGGACACGGCATCCACCCACACCTTTGACAACCTGACGGCAGGGGTGAGCTACACGATTGATGTGAGCGTGCTGGGTGCGGCTGGCGTAAGTGACTGGAGCAATCCAGCCAGCCTGACCGCCGACTAAAACTGAAAGCCCGAATCTTTCAAAATCGGGGCGCGCCGTAAAAAATCCGGCGCGCTCTTTTTATTTGCCTGCGCTTGGAGTTACCAATTTGATTTCCGGCGGCGTCAGTTCATGCCATTTGCCCGGCGGCAGATTGCCCAGCCAGAAATTTCCGATGCGGACACGCACGAGCCGCAAGGTCGGATGGCCGATGGCCGCCGTCATCCGCCGCACCTGACGGTTCTTGCCCTCGATCAGCTCCAAGCCAATCCAGCAATCCGGCACGGATTTGCGGAAACGAATGGGCGGGTTTCTGGTAGGGACGGCACGCTGCGCCGTCCGGTCATCGCAGCGCGATGACCCCACCTCCGGCTGCGGCTTCAGGATCCACGCGCGGCACGGCAGCGTTTTCCGGCCTTGAACCAAAACGCCGCGCTGCAATTTGTCCAGCGACTCGCGCGTGGGGATTTTTTCGACCTGCGCCCAATACTCGCGTTCGTGCGCGTGGCGCGGGTGCAGCAGTTTTTCGTTCCAGACCGGCTCGTCGCTCAAGAGCAGCAAGCCTTCCGAATCCGCGTCAAGCCGCCCGATGGCATAAACATTTTTCGGAAAGCCGAATTCCGCCAGTGTGCGGTTGGGCGGGCCGCCCGCCGTGCTCGCGCCCTGGCGCGGCAGGTCGCTGGTGAATTGCGACAGAACGCCGAACGGTTTGTTGAATGCGATGAGCACGACGTCCAATTTTTAACCACCAAGACACCAAGACACAAAGTTTTTGTTTTTGTTTCCCTTTGTGCCTTTGTGCCTTTGTGGTTAATTTCCTCGCGTGATCCGCAACATCATTTTCGACTGGTCGGGCACGCTGGTGGACGATTTGCCCGCCGTCCTGAAGGCGTCCAACTTCGTTCTCACGCAGTCCGGCAGGCCGGAAATGTCCCTCGCCGAGTTCCGCGCGGAATTTTCCCTGCCGTTCACGAATTTTTACAGCCGCCACACGCCGGACGTGCCGATGGAGAAGCTGGAGGGCTGGTTTCACGCCGAGTTCAAGCGGTCGCAGGATTCCGTCTGCGAACTGCCGCACGCGCGGGAGTTTCTGGAATTCTGCCGCGCGAAACAATTTCGCACGTTTCTGTTAAGCTCCGTCCACACCGACCATTTCAAGGTGCAATGCCGCGTCACCGGCTTCGACGCATTTCTTGACAGGCCCTACACCGATGTTTGGGACAAGCGGAAGAAAATCCGCGACATCCTCGCCGAAAACAGCCTCCAGCCGGACGAGACGCTGTTCATCGGCGACATGGAGCACGACATCGAGACGGCCCGGCACGGCGGCATCCATTCCTGCGCCGTGCTGACCGGCTACAACACGGTGGACCAGTTGCGCGCGGCCAAACCGGATTTGATCGTCGAGCATCTCGGCGAATTGAAGCGCTTGCTGCTGAAGAATCATTTCAACCTCAAACCCGTCGAATCTGCGGAGGATGCCGAGCCGCCGCTGGCGACGGTCGGCGCGCTGATTTTTAACGACACAGGCGAGGTGCTGATGATCCGCACGCACAAATGGTCTGGGCTTTGGGGCATTCCCGGCGGCAAAATCAAATGGGGCGAAACCTCCGAAGCCGCATTGCGCCGCGAAATCAAGGAGGAAACCAACCTTGACGCGACGGACATCGAGTTTGTGCTCGTGCAGGATTGCATCCGCTCGAAGGAGTTTTACCGCGAAGCGCACTTCGTGCTGCTGAACTACACCTGCCGCTGCTCCGGCAAAAAACCGGACGTGGTGCTGAACGAGGAAGGCCGCGAGTTCCGCTGGCTCACGCTCGCCGCCGCCAAAAAACTGCCGCTCAACACGCCGACAAAGATTCTGCTCGAAGCCGTTTTGAAAAAATCCGCAATTCGCAACCGCCAATCCGCGGTCAAAAAACGCCGTGGCTAAAATTTCCATCGTTGACCTCGAAGTGTTTTACCGCGTCGGCGTGCCGGACGCGGAACGCGCGCGGCCGCAGCGCCTGCTGCTGACGGTGGAGATGGAATCCGATTTTTCCGCCGCCGCGAAAAGCGACGGCATCGCCGACACGATTGATTACTTTGCCGTCTCGCAGCGGCTGCTGAAATTCGGCGAAGGCCGGAGCTGGAGGCTGATTGAAAAACTCGCCGCCGACATCGCCGGCGCAATTCTGTCCGAGTTCAAGCCGCAAAGTGTCACCGTCGAGGTGAAGAAATTTGTCATTCCGCAGGCGCGGCACGTTTCGGTCAGTTTGACGCAGGCGCGGAGCTGAATCTTTGCCCGTCCATCGTCTGCAATTTCCAGCCGTGTTTGTCCGTCGCGATTTCAACCGCGCCGGAGCTGCGCGTGTAAATCACCGGGATTTTCTTTTGCTCCAGCCTGTCTTTCAAGCTCCGATCCGCGCGCCGCGTCGCGGGAAATTCCGAATCCGCAATCACGATCACCTTCGGCTGGATGGCGTCAATCAGCGCGTTGCAAATCGGCTCGCCTTCATTCGGCAGGCCGGCAATGACAATGTCCGCCCGCAAGGTGGCCGTGCGCAAGCACTGCGCGAGTAATTCATCCTGCCCGGCGCGGCTCAAATCCGACAGCAGCAGAATTTTTGCGCCGCGAAAATCTCCGAGCAGAACCAGCGCGCTGTCGTCGGCCTGGAGAAAACCATTTGTCGCGCCGGGATGCAGCACCTGCCAGCAGCCGGCGCGGTCGCCGCAATTGAAAATCCCGTGGCGCGGTCCTTGCGGACGGCCACCATTTTCAAATTCAGCGACAGCGTCGCGGTAGGCCGCCGAACGGAATTTCGCGCTGCTGGTCCACAGTTCGCCGGTGCCGAAAAGCTCGTCGAGCGATTTCGCACCGCCGCAGTCGCGCGCGTCGCCGTGCGTCAACACGAGCCGCCGCACGCGGTTGACGCCTTGCGCGTGGAGAAATGGTTTGAGCGTGAACTGGACGGCGTTTTCATCGCCGCAATTCACGAGCCAGTCGTTTTTTTGCCCGGCGGCATCCACCCACACCGCGTGGCCGCCGTTGAGTGGCAGCACGGTCAAATCGGTTGCGCCGCGCGACGATTCCCAGCGGCAGAAATACGTTGTGGCGACCAAAATCAAGATCGCCGCACTCCAAATCCGACGGCGCGGCGCAAACAGCCAGCCGCTCAATCCGCCGATGATGACGGCGTAGTAAATCCCGATTTCCAGCCACGACGGTGCGGCGACGTAGAAATATGCGCCGGGAATTTTCGTGGCCCATTCGCTCACGTCCGTCATCGCCACCATGAAAAACCACGCGGCGTGGTTGAACAGTTCCGTCGCCCACGGCAGCCAGGTTCCGCAGACGAGCGCGCCGAGGTTGCTCATCAGCGCCAGCGTGCCGAGCGGCACGGCGGCGATGTTGGCGGGCGTCGAAACCGGGCTGAACAGGTGAAAATATTTCGCCGCCAGCGGAATGGAGCCGATCCACGCGGCGAGCGAAAGCGCGCAATATCGCGCGAACAACCGCAGCGCCGCGTTCAGCGCGCGCCGCCAGCGCGGCAGCAGTTCGTCGGGCAGCAGCGGGTCGTGCCACAGCAGCCGGTCGGCGATTTTGTTCAGCGGCGGCAGCATCAGCGCGATGACAAGCACGACGAAAAACGAGAGCTGGAAGCTGGCCTCGAAAAGCTGGCGCGGTTCCCAGAGCAAAATGATGAACGCGGCGGCGGCGAGCGAGTTGACCGTGTCGCCGGGCCGTTTCAGCGCCCAGCCGCCGAGGACGACGGTCATCATCACCGAGGCGCGGATGGCGGACGGCTCCCAGCCGGTCGCGGCGGTGTAAAACCAGATGGCCGGGATGGCGATGAGGCCGCACCAGGCGCGCGAGACTTGCAGCACGCGCAGTAGCGCGACGAGCATCGCGGAAATCAGCGCAATCCGAAGCCCGTCAATTGCAAAAAGGTGCATCGTGCCTGCTCTCAAAAAAGGTTCGCCGATGTCGCCGGTGAATGCCGTGCGCCAGCCGAGCGTCATCGCCCAGAGCAGGCGCAGCGGTTCGTCCTCAACCGGCAGGCCGAGAGCGAGTGTTTTCTTCGACCAGCTCAAAAAGCGGTCGGTCAACGGCGGCGAATTCAGCCGCGGCTCGAGAATTTTCCAGTCGTTCGTGGAACTTGTTTTGAGCTGGTAATAAATGCCGCGCGTTTGGAGGTAATCGCGGTAATCAAAAAGCCCGTCGGCCAGCGGCGGCGGCGGGCGGGCGATGACGCCGGAAATTTCAACCGGCTGGCCGGCAAAATAATTTTCAGCCAGCGGATTGGGCGTCGCGACAATGATTGTGCCGGAGGCCGGCTGCCAGTTTTCTCCGCGCCGGATTTCTGCGGTCTGGATCTTGGCGAGCGAATGCTCGGTTTCCTGCCCGTCGCGTTCGGCAATTTTCAGGTGCGGCGTTTCAATCAAGGTGCCGCGCACGGTGACGATGGCGGCGTCATTGCCGAGCAGCGCGCGCAAATCATCCGGCGAAACGACGGCGGTCCGGCTGGCAAGGTTGGTCCAGCCGATGAGCGCGAGGAGCGGCCAGATCAGAAACGGCCGGGTTTTTTTGAGGATCAGGGCAAGGATGAGGACGAGGAATGAAACGGCAAACAGCGCGGCGAGCGGCGGCTGGAAAATTCCGGCGAGCAGCAATCCGATTGCATAACAGGAAACGACAGCTACAAGCGGACGTTTCATATTTTGTTACCAGCGTTTTCGCCAGCGGCCAAAAACCCAGAACGCCATCAAGCCCGCCGCGCCGCCGGCGGTGTCAATGAACACGTCGGACACCAACGGCGTTCGCGTGGGCACGAAGCGCTGATGGAATTCGTCACTGGCGGCGTAAAGGAAAACGATGCAAAGAACAAGACCGGTCGCGCGCCAGCTCCATCCGCCTGCGCTGCGCTCCGCCGCGACGCGCGGAGGCGGATTTTTCCAATCCGTCTGCCTGATCGCGCGCCAGAGCAGCAACGCGAGCACGGCGTATTCGGTCAGGTGTGCGCATTTGCGGATGAGATGGTGGATCCACTCGACGTGCGCCGGTGAAAGGTGCGGGAACAGCCAGCGCAGGAACGGTTCGACAAGACCCGCGGAGTGCTGATAGGACTTGGCGTCGCTCGAGGCGGTGAAAATCAAGGCCATCCAGACCAGCGGCGGCAGCCAGTATTTGAAAAAGGCGCGGAGCTTTGGCACACCGGATGAAAGCCGATGGCGTTTTCAGTTTCAAGTTCTAGTTTTCAGATTCAAAGGCCGAAAACTGAAAACTTGAAACTCTCCCGCGCATCTGGCACACCAAAGCCGCCTGATGAAGAAAATGCCATTGATTTTTGCGGCGCTGCTTTTTACGGCGGCTGCCGGAGCGCAGTCGCAACCGGATTTGATCGCGCAAATCCATTTTGCCGGCGCGGACCGGATTGCCGCCGACACGAATTCCGCCGCTTTTTCGAATGAATTTTGCTCCGCCGAGGCGCGGGCGCTGGAGTTGCAGACGCTCGACAAGCTTTCCCGCGCGCCGGCGACTTGGTTCAAATCGAAAATCGCGCCCGGCGCGGACGGCGCGGCGCAATTGCGTCCGCTGCTGGACGATTTGCCGAAGTCGGAATGGATTTTTGAAATGCGCGACGCGACAAACGGCTCGCCGGAATACGCGCTGGCGATCCGGCTGAACGAGGATCGCGCGCAGCTTTGGAGCAAAAATCTGGCGGCGGTTTTGCAGGGTTGGACGGGCATTGGAATTTCCCAAGACCGCCCCGGAACCTGGTGGCTGAAAAAACACGAGCCGCCGAATCTGATCCAATTCAGCCGATCCGGCGATTGGGTTGTGATTGATTGCGGTCAGGACAATTTGTCGTTGCGCGGACAAATTGTCCCGGTTCCCGCCAAACCCCTCGATGCGGAAACCAACTGGCTGACCGCCGATCTGGACTGGCCGAGGCTGGCGCGGATTTTTCCGGCGCTGAACGAGTTTGATTTTCCGAAAATCCAGATGCAGGCCGTCGGGATCGGCGGCAATTTGCAACTGACCGGACGGCTCGCGCTCGCGCAGCCGCTGCCGCCGCTCGACAACTGGCGGCTGCCGGCGGCCACCATCCGCCAGCAGATCGTCAGCTTCACCGCCGCGCGCGGCGTCGCGCCGTGGCTGGCGAGACAGCCCTGGATGCAGCCGCTCGAAATCCAGCCGCAGCCGGAGCAACTCTTCATCTGGGCGCTGGCGCGGGTGCCGTTCCAGACTTTCGCCGCCGAGCCGGTGCCGGACGCCGGTGCCGCGCTCGCCCAACTGGACCGGCGGTTGTCCGCCAACACGAACTGGCAGCGGCAGTTCATCAGCCCGTTCACCATGACGATGACGAACAGTGAAATTTCCTGGCACGGCATGCCGTTCATCACGCCATTCGTGCAGGCCGTTCGCGAACCGGCGGGCGATTTTCTGGTCGGTGGATTTTTCCCGAATGCCCCCAAATCCGCGCCGCTGCCGCAGGGACTGGTCGCCGTGTTGAACCAGCCGGGCCTGGTTTATTACCATTGGGAAGTCACCGCCGAGCGGCTGGGGGAATTGCCGCAAATGAGCCAGTTGATGCTCATGCTCACGCGGCACCGGCAGCTTGACGGTCAATCCGCCGCCGGCAAATGGCTCAACCGAATCAGTCCGGCGCTCGGCACCACCATCACCGAGGCCAGGCAGATTGCGCCGAATCAACTGGCCTTCAAACGCACGGCGCCCGTCGGGCTGACGGCGCTTGAACTGCTCGCCTTTGCAAACTGGCTTGACGCGCCGCAATTTCCATCGCCCGATTTGCGCCTGCCGCCGCCGCGCATCCGGCCCGGGCAGAGACCGCTCTTGCTGCCGGCCATGCCGTCCGCCGCGCCGGCGCCGGCGCATCCGTGATTATGCTCAAACTTGGAGTCAACATTGACCATGTCGCGACGATCCGCGAGGCGCGCTTTCGCGGGCGCGGATTTGGCGAGCCGGATCCCGTCGCGGCCGCAAAAATTTGCGAGGCGGCGGGCTGTCACGGCATCACCGCGCATTTGCGCGAAGACCGCCGGCACATGCAGGATCGTGACGTCCGGAAGCTGCGCGAAATCGTCAGGACGCGGCTCAATCTCGAAATGGCCAATGTGCCGGAAATCATCGGCATCGCGCTGGAATTAAAACCGGACATCGTTTGCATCGTGCCGGAGCGGCGGCTGGAGGTGACGACCGAAGGCGGCCTGGACGTGGTTGCCGCCGAAAAATCGCTGGCCGAGACGCGCCGGAAAATGAACGACGCGGGCATCGAGGTGAGCCTGTTCATCGCGCCGGACGAAAAACAGATTGAAGCCAGCGCGCGGACCGGCGCGCAATTCATCGAGCTGCACACCGGACAATTCGCCGAGGAGTTTCATAAACAGGTAGGGTCGTCGCGCTGCGACGACCGGACGGCGCAGCGCGCCGTCCCCACCTATTATCCTGAACTCGAACGTTTGATTTCCGGCGCGGAGCAGGCGCACGCGCTCGGCTTGAGGGTGAACGCCGGCCACGGCTTGAATTACCAAAACCTGACGGCGCTTTTCCCCGTGCCGCATCTGGTGGAATTGAACATCGGCCACAGCATCATCAGCCGCGCGGTGTTCGTCGGAATGCGGCAGGCCGTGGGGGAAATGCTGGCGCTGATGAAGAAATATCGCGGTTGAAGGCCGGACATCAACCGCAAATCGAAAATGATTCTGGGCACCGGCATTGACATCATCGAGGTGGCGCGCATCAAGGCGTCGCATGAAAAATTCGGCGAGCGGTTTGCGAACCGGATTCTGCTGCCGGATGAAATCGCCTACTGCCTGTCGCACAAAAATCCCGCGCCGTTCCTCGCGGTGCGGTTTGCGGCGAAGGAGGCGATTTCCAAGGCGTTCGGCACCGGCATCGGCGCGGCGCTCGGCTGGCGCGACATGGAAATCCGCAGGAAGGAATCCGGCGAGCCGTTCGTGGTTCTGCACGGCAAGGGGGAAAAACTGTTTGAATCGCGCCAGGCGCAGCGGCTGCTGGTCAGCTTGAGCCACACGGAGAATTACGCGGCGGCGACGGCGGTTTTGGAGGGATAGTCCGCGGGTTTCGCGGGTGGATGCGGATTGAAACGAAATCTGCGCCAACGCTTTCTCCTTTTTTCAGCCCGCTTTTTCCCGCACAATGTGCGCATGGACTGGGCCGTCGTGGCGATTTTGATTTTCGCCGGTGCGAGTTTCTTTTTCGCGCTGGCGGAAACGGCCCTGTTTTCCCTCGGCAAATGGCAGGTGGCGCAGCTCGCGGAAAAAAATCCACGCGCGGGCAAAACCGTCGCGGCGCTGCTCGAACACCCGCAGGATTTGCTGGCGACGCTCGCGCTCGGAAACACCTTTGCCAACGCCGCGATGCTTGCTGTCGCGCTGAGGATGGTTTTCAACGCGCACTGGATGCTGGCGCTGACACTGTTGACGCTGCTGGCGCTGACGCTGCTGGGCTGCGAAGTTTTCCCCAAAACGCTGGCTGTGCGCCGGCCGGAACGCTGGGCGCTGCGCGTGAGCTGGCCGTTGCTGGTTTTCCAGAAGGCGACCGCGCCGCTGCACCGGGTGGCGCGGTGGCTGAACGTGGCGATTTTGAAAAAGACCGCGCCGCAAATGTCCACGGTGCCGGCGTTGACGGACTCGGAATATCACGAGCTGCTCGAAATGGCCTACCAGCAGGGCACGCTTGCCGAGTCCGAAAAGGAGATCATCCTCCAAATCATCAGCCTCGACCAGCGGACGGCACGCGACGTGATGCGGCCGCGCGCCGGCATGGCGGCCATCTCCGACGACACGCCGGTGGAGGAGATGATTGCGTCGGCAAAAAAGTTCAAGCACCGCCGCCTGCCGATTTACGACGTCACGCCGGACACCATCGTCGGCATTCTGAACACGCGGGCGCTGCTGCTGGATCCGAAGATTGATCTGGCGGACGCGATCGAGTTTCCGTCGTTCGTGCCGGAGACAATGAACCTGCTGCAGTTGTTCCAGAGTCTGCAAAAGCAGCAGCGCGGCCTGGCGATTGTGCTGGATGAATTCGGCGGCACGGCGGGGCTGGTGACGATGGAGGATATTTTGGGCAGGCTCATCGGCAAAATCCGCGCGGCGGCGCAGCCGGAGGGTTTTGTCATGGAAAAAATCCCGCCCGACCGCTGGCGCGTGAGCGGGACGATGCGGCTGGACGATTTCCGCCGGGAATTTCCGGCGCTGGGCGAAGTGCCGGAGGTCGAGACGATGGGCGGATTGCTGGCGCATTTGTGCGGCGTCGTGCCCGTGGCCGGCGAATCGGCGGCGTTCCGGGGATTGAAACTCACGGCGCACGCGGTGGACGAGCGCCGCGTGCGGGAGTTGCTGGTCCAAAAGCTGAAATAAGATGGACGCGAACATCATCAACTGGATTGTGCTGGGCCTGTGCCTGCTGCTGTCGTTTCTGCTGTCGGGCATGGAGGCGGGCGTGTTTGCGTTGAGCCGGCTGCGCGTGCGGCGGCTGGCGCGCGCGGGCAAGCCGTCGGCAAAACTGCTGCACGGCTTTCTCGAACGGCCGGAAAATTTCCTGTGGACGATCCTCGTCGGCAACACGCTCGCCAACTTTTTGATCCTGGGCTGGACGCTGCTCCAATTGCACGAGGCGCTGTCGGGCCATCACGTCTGGATTGCCGCGGCCTTTGCCGCCGCCGTGTTTCTGTTCTACGCGCTGTTCGACCTGCTGCCGAAAATGTTTTTCCGCGCGTATCCGAACCAGTTGTGCCTGCTGGCGGCGCCGGTGTTCCGCCTCGTGCATACCGTGTTAAGCCCGCTCGTGGCGATGGTGGAAGGCATTTCCAAAATGATGCTGCGTCTGACGGGCGGCCGGGCGTTCACGGGCCGGGTGTTCGGCAGCCGCGAGGAAATGCGCTCGGTCATGCAGGAATCCGCCCAGGCGCTCACCAGCGACGAGCGCGCGATGATCAACCGCGTGCTCGACCTGCAAAATTTCACCGTGCGGCAGGTCACCACGCCGCTCGCGCAGGTGGTGGCCGTCGAGGCGCAGACGCCGCTCGGCGAGGCGTTCCGGCTGGGACGCGAGCGACGGTTTTGGCGCCTGCCGGTGCGGGAAATGCGCGACGGCCGCCCGCGCATCGCCGGGCTGCTGCCGCTCGGCCCGCTGCTGTTCCGCGACGATCTGGACCTGCAAAAGCCCGCCGTGGCGCACATGACGCCGGCGCTTTTTGTGGATGAAACCATGCGGCTGGAAGTCGCGCTGCGCCTGATGCAGCGCGCCGGGCACCGGCTGGCCATTGTGCTGGCGCGCGATGGCGCGGAAATGGGCGTCGTGAGCCTGGAAGACATTTTGAAGGTCATGTTTGGCGAAATGAAATTGTGAACTCGCACGATGCCATCCTGATCGCCCTGAAAATCCTCACCGTGCTGGTGCTGGTGCTGGTGAACGGATTTTTTGTCGCCGCCGAGTTTGCGCTCATCCGCATCCGGGAGACGCAGCTCGACGCGCTGGTGGCCCGGGGCTGGAAGCGCGCGGCGATGGCGCGGCACATCGTCCGCCACCTCAACTCGTATTTGAGCGCGACGCAGCTTGGTGTGACGATGGCCAGCCTGGGCCTGGGCTATCTGGGCGAGCCGGTGTTCACGGCGCTGCTGGAGCCGGTGCTGGAGCCGCTGGGGGTCACGTCCGTCCTCTGGCAGCATTCCATTTCCTTTGCCGTCGGTTTTGGCGTGCTCACCTTTTTGAACATTGTGGTGGGTGAACTCGTGCCCAAATGGCTGACCATTCAAAAGACCCTGCCGGTCGCGCTTTGGGCGGCGCGTCCGCTGCACTGGTTTTACTTCGCCTTCTATCCCTTCAACTGGCTGTTGAACGTCTCGGCGCGCTGGCTGGTCCGCCGGATGGGCATCGTGCTGGACGGCCCCGGCGACCGCGCGCCCTCGGAGGACGAGCTGCGCCTCGTGCTCGCGGCGGCGCCGCAGGGCGCGACGGCGGGCGGGCGCAACCTGATTTTGAACGCGCTCGATTTGCGCCAGCGCGTGGCGCGCGAAATCATGCGCCCGCGCCACGAAATCACCGCCATCAACACCGGCGCGACGATGGCCGAGTGCCTCGCGCTCGCGGAGCGGACGCGCTACTCGCGCTTTCCGTTGTGCGACGGCGGCGATCTGGACAGGACGCGCGGCATCATTCACATCAAGGATTTGTATGCCTTGCGCGGCACGGCGCGGACGGCGGCGGATTTGCTGCCGGCGGCGCGCCTGCTGATTTATGTGCCGGAGACGGCGCGTCTGGAAAAATTGCTGCAATTGTTCCTCGAGCGGAAATTGCATTTCGCCCTCGTCGTGGACGAATACGGCGGCACCGTCGGCATCGTGACGCTCGAAAACGTGCTCGAGGAACTCGTCGGCCAGATTCAGGACGAGTTTGACGAGGAAAAGCCGGAGCTGGCCCGCACCGGGGAAAATGTCTGGGAAGCCGCCGGCACGCTGCCGGTCCACGAGCTTGAAAAAATCATCGGCGAAATGCACCACGATGAAAGCGTCGCGACCGTGAGCGGCTGGGTCACGCAGAAGCTCGGCGGGTTTCCGAAGACCGGCGATTCATTGGCGGTGGGGAATTGTGAATTGCACGTCGAGGAAATGGACGGCCCGCGCGTGGCGCGGCTGAAGATCACCAAACACGCCGAGCTGGCGGGGCCGGAGATTTAGCGGTTGCTTCACCACCGCGCGCCGCGAACCGCAAAAACCGCCGTGACAATTGCAATGGCCGCGTCCGCCGCCGCCGCCGCCCAAAGCCGGTTCAACGCGGCTGCGACGGCGAAAAGCAGAATCCCGCCGAGCCAGACCCAGAGCGGATGGAAATCCGGCGGAAGCCTTTTGTGAGGCTGCTTGTTGATTAGCATCGGCGTGGCGAACGCGAGGATCAGCAGCGTCACGACCGCCCAGCCCAGGAAGTTCACCAGCGGCACGCCCTGCCAGTCCAGCGGAAATTTTGTCGGTTCCCAAAACCAGTAATGTTTCACCCGTGATGCGAACGGCTCGAACGCAAGGTCGAACAGCATTGTCAGTCCGGTTGTGAGGCCGATGAACCAGAAACCGTAGGCGCGTGTTTTGCGCCAGGGACGCAGGATGAGCCGCGCCACGCCGCGCGAATTAAAAACCGCCACGACCCAGATCAGCGGCACCGCCCACGGCAGTGTTTGATGCAGTTCGGGTCCCGCGCTGTCGCCGGGGACGAACAGGCCGAACGGGATGCCGGTTTTCAAGTCGAGCCAGGTCGCCGCGCCGCCGGCAAGTCCGATGAAAAGCGCCGTGGACAGGACATTTTGCAGCGGCAGGTGCCGCACCAGCGCCGTGAGGGTGCCTGCGGTCGCCAGCAACAGCAGCACCGCCTCCGGCCAGCCGGGTTTGCCGGGCAGATGGATCGCCCGCCAGAGCTGCGCCAGCACCAGCGCGTAGGCGGCGAGAAACAGAATGTTGAAAAGGCGGCGCTCCCACCGCGCTAGTTTTCTGGCGACGATGCTGTCCGTGTTTGATTCAAATGGCATGGGTGAAAACCGGCGGCGGCATCCTATGGATTTTCCGCCGTCGGCGCAGCAAATTAAATTGCCTTGTTTCCGCCGGGCTTTGCTGCTTTGCTCTGCGTGGCCCAAAAAAAGAACCGTGACGCTTGAAGAAGCCATCGTTCAGATCAAGGCATGCGCCGTTCAAATGGACGCGCGCTACGGGCGGGTTGTCTTCGACGAGTGGGCGGTGATCTCGCTGCTGGACAACAAGGCGCGCGTGCTGGCCTACGTCGGCCCCCGCCATGATGACTTCATGGCAAACTTCGCAAACGATCTTGGCACCCTGCGCGCGGGACTGCTCAACGCGGATTATGGCACCGGCGATTTTGAATTTGCCCGTCACGGCACCGGCACCGGCTTTGAATCGTTCATGGTTCTGGGGCGGGCGCTTTATCTGATTTGCAACAACACGCGCGAAACCATGGACGCCATCACCAAAAATCCGCGCTGGCTCGTGGCACAGGAGCCTTTTGCCGGGTTGGGCGACAAGTTCCGCGCCAATCCGATCACCGGTGCCGCCGACGACACGAGGTTTTTTAAGAAAGGCTGAACGTTACATCGTTGAATCGGCATTTGGCGTGCGCATAAACGATCTAACGCCCTCACCCCAGCAATCCCTTCCACAGGAAAAATCCGTAGGTGATGACCAGCGTCACGCCCGCGAACCACGGCAGTCGTCCCAGAACCGTCACGAAGAAAAAATGCACCAGCGTCGCGCCCAGCAGGATGAACATTGCCACATGGAAAACCGGCGGCATCGCCATCGTGTGATAGAGCGCATAGACGCCGAGGCACAGCGGAATTGAGACGTGGCAGTCGCCAACCTGCGAGGCATAAACCGTCTCCGGCTGGCCGCGCCAGGTGTAATAAACCGCCAGGATCGCGTTCGGCAGCACCATCAGCCAGCCGCTCAACCAGCCCATGTATCGGGCGCTGATGAAGCCGGTGTGGATGTGCGAAATCCAATGCACCAGCCAGTCCGTGCTGATGTAAATCCCATACGCGCCAATGGCCAGCAGCGCCAGATCAAACGGCAGCGTCCAGCTCAACGACTTTCCCTGCCGCACGTTCGATTTCAAGACTTCGAAAATGTGGAAGCATTGCCAGAACAAAAACAGCCCCACCAGCACCAGCCCGTCATCAAAGGTCAGCCGGCCCTTGCGCCCCATCGCCCAGACCGCGCCGGTGAAAAACAGGATGGCCGTCAGCGTCAGCAACAGCGCCAGCCGGTTCAACTGCTGCGTCTTGACGGCGGCGCCGGATTTCTTCCTGGCCGGATTCTTTCCGTCGGACTTGCCCTTCGACAGCAGCGCCTTGGCCAGCCAGAAGACCCCCGGCAGGCCGAGCACCAGCGTCATGTTCGTGACGTTGTTGACCAGCGAGTTCGTCATCACGTCCGCGCCGGAGCCGCCGTTGCGGCCGAGGATGAAGGCGAAGATGAGGTTGCCCATGCCCGTGCAATACGGCATCACCAGCGTGCCAAGCACCGTGCCCTCAAAACCCTTGGCGCTCAAAACCTCCAGCCGCCACAGCATCAGGAACGACGCCGCGAGGAACACCGCCAGAAACAGCCACGGCGCGTAAGGTCCCCGGGCCTCAATCCAATGGATAAACGGGTTTGCCACGCGCAAAGTTTAGTGGAAAGAATTTTCAGCGCGAATTTTTTCGGCGGGCAAGCCATTCCCGCAGGCTGTGAGACAACCGTTGCCGTCGGCTCATTCGCGGACCGACACCGCCGCCGGGCGGCTCCCGGCATGTTGGAGCGCCGCGCCCAGCCAGGCGATGGTCTGGCCCAGGTCTTTCATGTTGCGCGCCGCCTCGTCATCCTTGGACACCTCGCCCTTTTCCCGGCCAAAGCCGAGATTCCAATACGTTGACCCCGGCACGATGGCGCCGGACATGAGGAACATGTGGTTCATTGTGTCAAACGCGTGCGTGCCGCCGCCGCGCCGGACCGCCACCACCGCCGCGCCGATTTTTCCGCGGAACAACCCGCCGTTGGCCAGCGCCACCAGCCCGGCGCGATCCAGCAGCGCCTTCATTTCCGCGCTCACGTCGGTGAAATAGGTTGGCGAGCCGAGGATGATCGCGTCCGCCGCGGCCATTTTCGCAAAACACGGATTGAACGCATCGTCCTTCTGGCTGCACCGGACATTCTTCTTTTTGAAACACGAATAGCAGGCTTGGCAGCCGCGGATGGACGCGCCGCCGATCTGGACGAACTCCGTTTCCCAGCCTGCGGCGGCCAGCGGCGCCAGCACCTGTTTCAAAAGAATTTCAGTGTTTCCGCCCTTTCGCGGACTTCCATTGATGGCAACAGCTTTCATAGGCAATTAAATCCCGATTTTCCGCCTGAATCCGGCCTTGTCAATGACGAATGAACATTGAAACCGGTTGTCGGACCGACATCGGAAGCGAAGGCACGGTGCAACACCCGCCGCAACTGTTGAATCGGCGGTTTGAGCGCAACTGCGATTTTCCGTTCAGAATTATTTGATGTGTGCGAAGGCAGCCCAACGGTGAGAACCGGGCCGCTTCAGACCAAAACTCGTCATCGCGGGATTGCAGATGAAACATTCTACCGGCGTTTGCGCTTTTTTTCCACGATGCGGGTGGTGGCGGTGGCGGGTTTCTGAACAGCCCTTTCCGTCTCGGAAAAAAGCATGGTCATCGTTGTAAACCATGCCAGCAACACCGGGAGAAGATATCGTCCACCCGCTCCATCGTTGGTATAACCAATCACATCGCTCAAGCTGTGGATGCTGACAAAGGTTGTGAAAACAGCGCATAACGCCAGCGTGGCGCCGACGAACATTGCGAGTGTCCATGCGATAACCTGGCGTCGCGAGGGGACGGAAAACCAGAGTGCGATCGTCATCAACAGGCACAGCCATGCCACGCCAAGCGTGGATGGATTATACAGCGAAGAAAGGCCGGCCCATTTGCCGATCCAATGAAGCTGACCGCCTTCACCATTCCAGTTTGCAAAGTCGGGATTCACAAACAATCGCGCAAACTCAATCAGCAAGAGGCGGGGCAAATCTGAAAGGGTTGAAAAGAGCGTGGCCGGGTGGTGCAGCACGTCGCCAACCGAACTCGATTCGTAGTTCAATGTGGGTATTTGAAAACGCAGGCAGACAAAAGGCAGGGCCGCCAGAAAACAGAACGCCACCGCCAGCCAGAGGCGTGGCGACAGCTTCAACGAGGGTCGGGCCGACGGCAGCAGCAACATCCAGCCTCCCACCAGTGCCAGAAATATGCCGCCCTCAAATTTTGTCATGGCCGCCCCGAACAATAGCGTCAGCCCAAGCCCAAGCCGGGCGCGATCTTTTCCGGCCAGATAGATGGCGCATTGCATGAAGCCCATGATCGTAAAGAAAATCATCGGCATGGTGCTGCCTTCCCACTGGACATATTGCTGGGTGGCCGGCAACAGCAAAAGCCCTAGGAGCGCAAATGGCGCGGCGTTAAACCAGCCGTTCCCGATGCGGATCGCCGAAGCCAGGGCGGCCAGAAGAAACAGCAGCATCCAGGTGGGCCAGAACTTTGTGACGAACTCATCCACGTGGCCGATGGAATCATATGTGGCTGAATGCAGCGAAGGCACGAGCGTCGGATAGTCGAGGTGTGCGTGTGCCAGCGCGGGGTTGGAAAACCACTGCACCAGTTCATGCCCGGTGTAGAGATGAATCATCTTCGCCTTGAGCATCCACCTCATCGCGTCGGGGTCGGTAAGTCCCTGCAGACCGGCGATATGGAACAGGATCGCAAACACAAGCAGGCCGATTATCATGCAGACTGCCGTAGTGGGATTGCGAAACAGCGTCCGGGAACTGTCGGTTATCTTTGTCAAAATGACCCCGCAATCGCGCCATATTTCAGCAGTTGCGCCAAGGGCGGTGACAACGAGAATCAGCCCGCATCCGTGAAAACCACAGAGTTTGACGCCCAATGTAAGCGCCGCCACAGCCATCATTCCCAAACCCAGGCCGCAGGCCAGTTGTTCGAAAAACGGCATCCGCCCGTCCAGTGTGGAAAAGAAAAAACGGAGCAGCCATATCCCCGCGAAGGCCGTCAGCAATGGAAGCAGAAACGCAACGACCAGGTCGTGTTTCGAGCCAAACCAGTCCGGGTTGGCCGGCTGTCCAATGGACATGTTCCGAATGGGCTGAAACCCGCTCGTATTCCTGTCCAGCACCATCATCCTGACGTCATACCCGTTGGAAAGAATTTCCTGAATGGAGTCGGATGTCGTGCCGACAAAGCCGTCCTTGGTTTGCCGGGTTACGTGATCCAGACTTGTCCCGACTTCACGCGGGAAGAGGTAATAGGTTGCCCAAAAATAATATCCAATCTTGTCGTAGTTGGTGGGGCCGATCATGTCCATCATGAAAATGCGCGCATCCTTTGGATACATTAAATCAATTTGTCTGACTCCTGCGGCAGCCGGTGTGATTTGTCTATCCCGCTCCACTATGTCGGAAATCACCGACAATTGTTTCCCTCGAACATAGGTGTGTCCCAGGGACGAAAACCAATTCTCCACGCTCGTGTCATTGTAATGCCGAAACTGCCATGCGATGACGAGGCTGGCAAAAGCTAGAAGGGTTGCTGTGACGATGGCCGCCCAACGACTGTTCATGGAATTCAAAGCGCGCATAAAAGCAGATTTGCGAATTTCCCTCAAGGGTTTTTACCGGAGCAAAGCCTCAAAATAAACTCAACCTGTTGACCGGCGATCGGGACATGGCATTTTTTGCGGACCGTTGAGACTGCTGAAACGCCTCGCCCCGGATTATAGACTGCCGCCCGCATTTCGCCGATGTCGGACCCGAATCGGGCCGCCACCGCCCCAATTTGGGGACTTCCGCCCCCGATTCCCGGCGCATTGCCCCGAATCTTTTAATGGTTGCCCCGATTCCTGGAGAATTGCCCCGATCCTTTTTGGGATTGCCCCGATTCCTGGACAGTTGCCCCGAAACTTTTGACATTGCCCCGGCCTTTTTTACGGTTGCCCCGATTTCTGGAGAACTGCCCCGATGCTTTTTGATGTAAAAACGCTTTTATAACTGGCTGCCCCGGAGCAATTTGTGATTTTTTACCGATTCACGCAGGCGCGCGTGGCGGGTTTCGGCAAAAAGCCGCCATCTGAAAATGAAGAAGGAGAATGCGGCGCTCTGCCGAGACGCCGCTACGCCCGGCGCACGGGGACGAAGGCGGAAGTGAAACGCAGGCGGAAGCGCAGCACCACGGAAAGGGGCGGGCGCGAGGCGGGATGGATGGAAAACCGGTCGAGAAATACCGATCCAGAATTATTGCAAACTGACTTTTTCTTCGGTGTCACCTTTGACCAATAATTTCCACTTGCTCTGATCAAATGCGGTTTTGCTAACTTCAAAAATTGATGCCGCCGTTACCGAGATTCCGGGATTGAGATCAGAAAGAACTTTTTCCGTGAGGTTCAATTCAGTGGCGTAACTGCTGGAAGCACCAGTATCTTCGTCATATTTTACATCTTGGGGATCCAGCAAATGAAGCGTTGGTGTGTCAAAAGAGGAAATGGGTTTAGTCGAAATATTTTTGTATTTCCACTGAATCGCCACATACTGGCCACCATCAGCCGGAGTTGATTTGAACAAATCTTGTCCCGCAGAAGTTCTGATTTCCACCTTGGTTATCGTAACTTCGACGCCGCCGGATGAAAATGTGTCGCCAACTTTATGATCCGCTGGCAGCTTTGCTGGCTCTGCTTGAGAGGTGTTGCCGCTACTTGAGCCGTTTGAGCTGTTGGAACTTTTGCTTCCGCCAGAGATTATGCTTCCGATTACCGCCAAAGCAATCACACCAACAAAGGCATAGACGATCATCATTAAACAACCAGTTTTCTTTTTAATCGGAGCGCCACATTTTGGACAAGCCTTCGCTTCTGGACTGACTTCTTGGCCACAACTTTTGCAGTTAATTAATTTGTTCATAACCGGTGCAGTTTTGTTTTATTGATAATGTTTGCGGCGGCAATTTTTATCCGCAAGCCCGCCAGAGTCAAGACTATTGTCTGTGGTTGGAAAATAACAAAGCCGCACAATTGCATGAATGCAAAAGATGGAAATCGCCTCTGCGTTTGCCTTGGTGCTGAAAAAACACCGAGACGCAAAGGGATTTTCTCAAGAATTATTGGCAGAAAAAGCCGATCTTCACCCGACGCACGTTAGCTTGATTGAGCGGAAACTTCGCAATCCCAGCCTCAATGTCGCGAAATCACTTGCTGAATCATTGGGCGTGACGCTGACCGAAATGATTGCTGAAGCAGAACAAATCCAAAAACACAGCGAAGGCAAAAAGCACATCAATTCCAAAATGGACTGAAGGCAACGAGGCCAGATTTTGAGCGTTGCATCATTTTATTTCGGCATCCCTATATTTTTTTCGCAAATTTTCAACAAGATCGTCGATGGTATTGCCTGACGTTGCTTGCCCGTCAAAATCTACATAAAAGAGATTTGTTTGCGGGTCGTGCCGAACATCTACATATATTGTGCCACCAATTTTCAGAAGCACCGGAGTTTTCATCTTCGCCAGAGTCAGTTCAATCCGCTGCATCACTTTGTCTTTGCGTAGCACTTCGAAGAGGTGGTAGAGGCTGGGGCCGGAGGTTTTGCCGGTCACGGCCAAACGACACGGATGCACCAGCACGCCAGCTTTCACGCCCAGCGTCTTGGCGGTTTCTTTCAACGTGGCTTCGAGCGAAATGGCGTCGAATTCCGGAATAATACTCCGGTAAACATTGTGAAAAAAGGCAGAATATCTATACCGAAATTCTTCAGAGGCCATCTTGGGGATGTCCGCAAAATATTTCTGTGCAGTTTCCGGCTCGATGTAATACTTATCGTTTTTATTTTTCGGTGACCGAATATGCATCTGTCCGCTGGAGTTGATGCTGTAGGCGTCTCCCTGCGGAGTTAAACCGCCAATGGAAATTCTATGCCAAAATTCATCAAAGGTCATGGTAGTTGATCCGAACTTGGGCAATTTCGCAAAGGCGTCGCGGAGTTTTTCCAGTCGCGGTTTGTTCTCCGGCACGAAATCTTTTTTGGCGGCCTCGGCGTCGTATTCAATCTTGTCGGTGAAATAAAAGCCGGCGTATCCGGGCAGTTCGCTAAAGAGCTTGAACTTGCTCTTGCAGGTGTCGAGCGCGGCCTTGACGTAGGGCAGGGGATAGGCATCTGGGTTGAGGCCGGCCTTGACGAAGGCGTGGACGGCGAGTTCGTAAAGGCGGTCGTCCGTCAGCTCGCGGGCGTATTCGCCCTGGAGCCAGAGGAGCTTTTCGTAATCGAACTTGGCGTTGTGCCGGAGAATCTGCGGCAGGTCGAAGCGTTCGATGGTTTCGGCCAGCGTGAGCTTCTCGCGGTTTTCCTTGGGCGACCAGCCGAGGAGACAGAGGAAATTCACCACGGCTTCGGGCAGGAACCCGTCGTCGAGATAGCTGGTGAGCGACGCGCCTTTGTCGCGTTTGCTCATCTTGGAGCCGTCTCCGTTCAGGATGAGCGGGATGTGCGCGTAATGCGGCGGCTTGACGCCAAACGCCTGAAAGAGCGCGATGTGCTTGGCGGTGTTGCTCAAGTGGTCCTCGCCGCGGATGACGTGGGTGATGTTCATTTCCAAATCGTCAATGACGTTGACGAGGTGGAACACGGGCTGGCCGTCCGAGCGTTGGATGACAAAGTCGGGGTCGGCCTCCTCGCGGTCGGTCAATTTGCGGACGACGTCGCCGACGACGAGGTCGTGGATGGTGATCGGCTCGCGCTGCATCTTGAACTTGATGGCGCCTTCGTGTTCGTAGGCGAGGCCGCGCGACAACAGGGCTTCAACCCGGCGCTGGTAATTTTCCTTCCGTTGGCTTTGGAAATAGGGGCCGCAAGCGCCCTTGCACGGTCCGGTGGCATTGCCGGTGAGCGGACCCTCGTCCCAATTGAGGCCGAGCCAGCGCAGGCCGTTGAGGATGACGTCCACGGCCTCCTGCGAATTGCGCGCGGCATCGGTGTCCTCGATGCGCAGCACAAACGTGCCGCCGGTGTGGCGGGCGTAAAGCCAGTTGAAGAGCGCGGTGCGCGCGCCGCCGATGTGGAGGTAGCCGGTGGGCGATGGGGCAAATCGAACGCGAGTTTTCATGGTCGTTTAATTTAGCCACAGGTTTTCACAGATGGGCGCAGATTAAAAACAAAATAAAAAGAGCGCCCCGTTGCCGGAGCGCTCTTTTGAAAGTAATTAAAAATTACTTGGTGCCGAGGATCGCGTCCTTCGCGGCCTTGGCGACGCGGAACTTCACGACGCGCTTGGCCTTGATCTGGATGGCTTCGCCGGTCTTGGGGTTGCGGCCCATGCGGGCGGCGCGGTCCTTGAGGACGAGTTTGCCGATGCCGGGCAGCGTGAAGGTGTCCTTCGCGTGCTTGTAGGCGAGCGCGGCGAGATGTTCGAGAATTTCGCCGGCCTGTTTCTTGGAGATTTCAGCCTTTTCGGCGATTGCGGTGACGAGTTGAGATTTCGATAATGCTTTAGCCATAATGTTGGTGTCCTTCCTATTGGTTGTTATGTTGTTATTTTGGTCCAAAAGTCATGCGACTTGGCTCGAATTAAAGGATTTCACCCGAATCGTGCAAGCAAAAAAGAATAAAAAATTTGCAGCCCTCCCGGCCAAAAGCGCCGGGCTTGACTTCGCGGCGCAATTTCCGACCATCCGCGCGTGGCGCTTTTCACCATCGAGAGCGACTTTCGATACGAGATTGTCCGCAAGATTTTTGAAGGCGGCATGGGCATCGTGTTCGAGGCCGAGCAGCACGGCGCGCGCGACTTTGCCAAGCGCGTCGCCATCAAAATCATCCGGCCGAATTTCGCCAGCCAGAAGGTGTTTATCGAGAACTTCATCGGCGAGGCCAAACTCGTCGCCGACTTGATCCACACGAACATCGTCCAGACCTACCATCTCGGCGAGGCCAAGGGCGTTTGCTTCATCTGCATGGAATTGATCCGCGGGGTGAACCTGGAGCAGTTCACGCATCAGCTTGCCGACAAGAAACGCCAGTTGCCGAGGGAGCTGGCCGTGTTCATCACCAGCCGTGTCGCGCGCGGGCTGGCCTACGCGCATGCCAAGACCGACAAGGACGGCAGGCCGCTGGGCATCGTCCACCGCGACGTGAGCTTCAAGAACATCATGATCGCGTTCGAGGGCGACGTGAAGCTGACGGATTTTGGCATCGCCAAGGCGAAGGGTTTTCTCACCGACCAGGAGGGCGAAGTCGTCGCCGGCAAGGCCGATTTCATGAGCCCGGAGCAGGCGGACTTCCAGATCACCGACAAGCGCTCCGACTTGTTTTCCGCCGGCGTGGTGCTGGCGCACCTGCTGCTCGGCAGAAATGTTTTCAAGGGTGAAAACGCCGAGGAGTCGCGCTCGCGGATTTTGAACATGGACATCCCCGACTTCCGCAAGTTCGATTCCCGCATCGGCGACCCGCTCAATGAAATCCTCCAGCGCTGCCTCGCGCGCGATCCGGCCCAGCGTTACGCCAGCGCCGACCAGTTGTTGTATGACCTTGAATACCACATCTACCACGGCGGTTACGGCCCGACCAACGAGACGCTCGGCAAATTCACCCGCGAGCTGTTCGGACAGAACGTCCCGATCGCTCCCGCTGCCGGCGGCGGCACGGATTTGGTGGAGCACACCATCCGCATCAACCCCAAGGCTTGAAGATGAAACGTGCCGCCTCCCCAACCGTCCGGATCGGGCTGATTCAAAGCGTCTGTTCCGCCAACCCCGGAGCAAATCTGAAGAAAACCCTCGCGCTTGCCGAACGCGCCGCCCGGCAGGGCGCGCAAATCATCTGCACCCAGGAACTTTTCCGCTCGCAATACTTCTGCCAGAGCGAAGACTTCAAGAATTTCAAGCTCGCTGAAAAAATCCCCGGTCCGACCACCGACGCCTTCTGCCGGCTCGCCAGAAAAAACAAGGTCGTCATCATCGCCTCGCTGTTTGAGAAACGCGCCGCCGGCGTTTATCACAACACCGCCGCCGTGATTGACGCCGACGGCTCGCTGCTGGGCATTTACCGGAAGATGCACATTCCCGACGACCCGCTTTACTACGAGAAATTTTATTTCACATCCGGCGACACCGGTTTCAAGGCCTGGCAGACCCGCTACGGCAAAATCGGCGCGCTGATTTGCTGGGACCAGTGGTATCCCGAAGCCGCGCGGCTGACGGCGTTGCAGGGCGCGGAAATTATTTTTTACCCCACCGCCATCGGCTGGCATCCCCGCGAAAAGAAAACACTCGGCGCAATTCAACACGACGCCTGGGAAACCATCCAGCGCTCGCACGCCGTGGCCAACGGATGCTTTGTCGCCGCGGTCAATCGCGTCGGCCACGAAATCCTCGACGGCGTGGGCGGCGACGGCATTGAATTCTGGGGACAAAGTTTCATCGCCGGAACGTCCGGTGAAATCCTCGCCAAAGCTTCGCCAGCCAAGGAAGAGATTTTGATTGTGCCGGTGAACCTCGGCCAGGTGGACGCGACGCGCACGCACTGGCCATTCCTGCGCGACCGGCGGATTGATGCCTACGGAAACCTGACGAAGCGGTTTGTTGACTAGGATTCTTGTTTGTGCTTTTCATAGGTTAATTTATGAAGACAACATTGAGCCGATTCTTTTTTACGCCTGTTTTTTTAGCCGGCGTATTTCATCTGCAAGCTGCTGATCTGACCAACACAACGACCGTTGTTCAGGAAAGTTGGCTGACAATATCGAACCGATGGGGTTCGGTGCCGATTGAACAAATCAAGCAGGAGGCGGGAAAGGGCGAGGTCACAGCGCAATATTATCTTGGATGTGCCTATCAAGATGGGAACGGTGTAAACAAAGATCTATCGGAAGCTTTCAAATGGGAAAAAATGGCGGCTGACAATGGCTTGGCAAGGGCACAGAAGGCCATCGGATCAATGTATTATTCAGGAACTGGTGTTGTTCAGGATTATTTGTCAGCGGCAAAATATTTTCGTCTCGCAGCCGAAAGCGGAAATGCAATTGCCCAAAGCTGTCTTGGATATTTATTCAGAGAGGGGTTGGGCGTCGCCAAGGACCCGGAGGAATCTATAAAGTGGTATCAAAAAGCAGCCGATCAAGGCATCGCCGAAGCGCAGAGGAGTTTGGGTTACGCCTATGAGACGGGCAATGGGGTCCAACAAGATTATACAGAGGCGGTAAAGCTTTATCGTTTGGCTGCAGATCAAGGAGACGCGACGGCTGAAAACAATCTGGGTTATTGTTATTTTAGGGGAGTTGGAGTGCTGCAGGATTCCAGCGAAGCAATGAAATGGTATCAAAGATCCGCAGAGCAAGGCGATGCGCAGGCACGGATGAATTTGGGCTGGATGTATGAAAAGGGAATCGGTGTTTCAACTAATTATGAGGAAGCTGCCAAATTTTATCGTTTAGCTGCCGAGCAAGGTCACGCAATGGCGCAAAATAATCTTGGATGGCTGTATGCAAAAGGATTGGGTGTGCCGCAAGACCTAGAAGAAGCCCTGAAGTGGTGTCAGAAATCTGCTGAGCAAGGAAACTCTTATGCTCAACAAAATCTGCCTAGTTTGTCGGATCGGGCTGTAGATGCAGAATTTCGAATGTCCAAAAAGTATCAGAAAGGCGACGGCGTGCCAAAAGATGCAGTTCAAGCTTTCAAGTGGATGCAAAAGGCCGCGCAGCAGGGCGGAAGTGACGCGCTATACTACCTTGCGCTCATGTATGAAAATGGCGAAGGGGTGCAAACAAATCTATCGGAAGCACATGACATTATTCTTCAAGCCGCAGAAGGAGGCCAGCCGGATGCTTGTTTTAGAGTGGGGCGAATGTATGAAAACGGAGATGGTGTTCCGCAAGATGATTATCAAGCGACGAAATATTACTATAATGCCGTAGCCAACTTGAATGGAAGGAAATATAAATATCAAGCCGCAGAAGGTTTGATTAAACTCTATGCCGAAGGTCGAGGGTTGTCCAAGACCAATCAGGAGTCGGAAGATTTCATTGACCGTGCACTGGCAGACAAAGCGGCGGTGATTCAACAACTCCAAGGCGTGATAACAACGGCCAGAGCGGAATTTAATGTTGGTAGGCTTTACTATCAAGGCACGCTTGTTTCTCAAGATTTGGTCGAAGCCGCGGCTCGATTCCATGTCGCGGCAGATGAAGGTTTGGATGATGCGAGCAATCTGTTGGTTCAGCTTGACACGAAAATGTCAACAGACCAAAAAGATACGGCAAAAAAGCGGGCCAGTGGTTTGAAGGCAAACCTAAATCAGCAAAGATTGATGGAGCAAGCATCGACAAAGATTTATGGCTGGTAGCCGATAATCAAGTTTGAATCACCGGCGCGAACGGGCTGATCGGGAATTATTCCCGTCAAGACCGCGCCACGATTTGCCCCGCGCTGGCGCGTCCGCGCATTGACGCGCGCATTTGAATCGTTTTAGACTCTGCCATGCTTTCATACAGCGTGAAGCGATACGTTCCCTTGGCAGTCTGGATTGTCGTCGTCTTCACCATCATCGTCATTCCGCTGAAGATCATCGGCTACGGATTTCTGCCGATGGACGACGCGCTACGGCACGCGGCCAAGGCGGTGTCCGGCAAATCGTGGCAGCAAATCCTCGTCATGCGGGACGATTTCCAGATTGATCCCAGCCCCGGCTGGCAGGCGATTCTGGCGTGGCTCCACCACTGTCAAAATTGCAGCGCCGATGCGCTGGTCGTTTTTTCAGTCATCGCGCTGATGCTGCTGGTGACATTGAGCGCGTTGCCGTGGCTGCGCCGACCGGAGGCATGGCTGGCGGCGTTGTTTGCGGCGGCGGTTTTTATCCCGGCCTGCACCACCCGCTTCGCGCGCGGGCGGCCATATATTTTGACCGATGCCGTTCTCATCGCGATTTTATTCCTGTGGTCGCGCCCATCGGAAGACCGACCCCGGCGGCTGGCCCTGGTTTTTACGCCGCCGCTCGTCGCCGCGTCCGCGTGGATTCACGGCTCGTGGTATTTGCTGTGCCTGCCGGGCGCGGCGATTTTGTTTGCCGGATTCTGGCGCTCGGCGATCTGGTATTCCGGCTGCTGGCTCGCCGGGAGTTTTCTCGGCTGCGCGCTCACCGGCCATCCGTGGGAATTTTTATTCCAATCGGTGCGGCACATGTTCGGCGTGTTCGGAAATATCGCCGTCATCCACCAGCTTGAACCGGAAATGTATCCGTCCGACGGCGAAACCGCCGCCGTGCTAGCGGTTGTCGCCTTGATTTTCTGCCGCAAAATTTTCCCCGGCCGCAATCCGCGCGCGCTGTTCAATCCGGTTTTTGTGATGATGGTTTTGGGCTGGCTGCTCGGATTGAAAATGCGCCGGTTCTGGTGGGATTTCGGCACGCCGGCGTTCATGGTCTGGGCGGCGCTGGAATTGCAGGAGCATTTTGAAAATCGTCTTTCTTTCGACTCCGCCCGGCGACTGCTCGTCACGCTGGCGATTGCCGCCGGCGCTTTTCTCGGATTCACCGGCGACCGCGACGGCCGTTGGACGGCGAACCTCACGACGGAATACGTCACGCCCGAAACGCCCGGCATCGCCGGCTGGCTGCCCGATGCCGGCGGCGTCATTTACGATTCCGACATGGACGTGTTCTTCCAGACCTTTTTCAAAAACCCAGCCGCCGACTGGAAATACGTCCTCGGTTTTGAATCCGGTTTGATGCGGCCCGACGATTTGGAGACGCTCCGCAGAATCCAGTGGAACCGCGGCACGGCGTTTGCCGCCTACGAGCCGTGGGTGAAAAAAATGCGCCCCGCGGACCGGATGATTTTGCGCGGCACCGGCGGCAGCCCGCCGGGCATTCCCGAATTGGAATGGCATTACGCCGCCAGCGGCTTGTGGATTGGCCGGCTGCCGCAGGACGCCAACATCCTGCCGCCAAAAACAACCGCCGATGGAACGCCAAAATAATCCCGTCTGGATCACCGGCGCGGGCGGGCTGATCGGAAATCATCTTGTCCAGACCGCGCCGAGATTTGCCCCGCACCGGCGCCTGCGCGCGCTGACACGCGACCAGCTTGACCTGCTGGATTCCGCCGCCGTCCGCCGCGAGTTTGAAAAGGACCGGCCGCGGCTGGTCATTCATTGCGCCGCCGTCAGCACCGTGGCCGGGGCGGTGGCCGACCCGAAGCTTGCGCGCCGGGTGAACGTGGAAGTCACAACGCTGCTCGCGGAGCTGGCGGCGGAAATCCAGTTTGTTTTTTTCTCCAGCGATTTGATTTTCGACGGGCGCAGGGGGAATTACGTTGAAACCGACGCGCCGAATCCGCTGCATCTTTACGGCGAGACGAAGGCGGCGGCGGAAGAAATTGTTTTAAAAAATCCGCGCCATTTGGTCGTTCGCACGTCCCTCAACGGCGGCGTGTCGCGCACTGGCGACCGCACGTTCAACGAGCAGTTGCGGCGCTCGTTGCGGCAGGCGGGGCAGGGGATGAAATTGTTCACGGACGAATTCCGCTCGCCGATTCCGGCGGTGGAAACGGCGCGGGCGGTCTGGGAGCTGGCGGAGAAGAATTGCGCCGGCATTTATCACGTCGCCGGCGCGGAAAAGCTGTCGCGCTGGGAGATCGGCCGGCTCCTGGTCAAACGCTGGCCGGAAATCACGACCGAAATCCAGCCGGGTTCGGTGAAGGATTTCCCCGGCCCGGCGCGCGCGCCGGACACGTCTCTGGACATTTCCAGGGCGCAGGCGGTCTTGTCTGCGCCGCTGCCCGGACTGGGCGCGTGGCTGGCGGCCAATCCGAACGGGGTTTTTTGAACCACAAGGTCACCAAGACACAAAGAAAGAAAACCTTGTGCCTTTGTGTCTTGGTGGTTGATCACTTCGCCTTCAATTCCAGAATCGTGATGGAATACGGCGGGAAGTCGCGCGTGAAATCCATTCCGAGTCCGTCCACTTTTTCCGCGACGGGAACAATCTTCTTCGGCTCTTGAATGGAATTGGTGTCGTCGGGGCTGCCCGCCTTCAGGACCAGCGCCTGGCCTGCGGCTTCGACGGCGGAAGCGCCGCTGATTTGGACGCGCACCGGCTGCGGCGTGCTCTGGCGGTTGACGATCTTCAGATAAATCGTTCCGGTCCGGCTGTCGCGTGTGGCGTCGTAGAAAAGGGACGGCATCTCTTGCGGCGCCGGGGCTGCGCCCTGCGGAACCCCGTTGCGGGTGCGCTGCGGCGGTTGCCACGGGTGGGTCGGAATGTCCTGCGAATCGGTGGCGAGCACGTTGTCGCCGTGATGGGTGCTGAACATGACCTGCGCGTAATACGAAGGCGAACCGTAGCTGGTGAGCGCGTCGTAACCGATGAGGTCGCTGGGCCATTGCATCGAGCCGCCCCGCTTGAGGTCGCTGACGTTGACGAAGAGCGGCGCATAGGATTCCAGCAGGACGATGTCGGAATTGCGTTCCATGCAGCACATCCACGCGGCGTCGCCGAGCGCGCCCGCCATGTTGGGCGTGGGCGAGCCGACTCGCGTGGCCCATTCGCCGACGAAGACCTTGGTCTGGTTGGTGCGGCTGCGCGTGTCATACATGTGCGACTGCGCCTCCATCTGCTCCTGCGATTTGTAATAATGTTCGTCCACCAGATCCGGCGTGACGCTCTTTACCGGCGTGGTGGCGATGACTTTCAGGTCGGGATACTTCGCCTTGATGGCGTTGAAAAACTGCGCGAACCGTCCGTCGTAACTGCCGGAGCGGTCGAACCAGTCTTCGTTGCCCACCTCGACGTAATGCAGCGGGAACGCCGCGGGATGGCCGTCCTTTGCGCGCTGCGCGCCCCAGGTCGTGTTCGTGCCGCCAGTGACATATTCGATCTCGTCGAGCGCGTCCTGGACGTAAGGCTCCAGGTCGGGACCGGGTTTGACATAGTCATGCCGCAACGTGTAGCCGGCGAACACTGCGAGCAGCGGCTCCATCTTCAGGTCCTCGCACCAATTGAGATATTCCATCAGGCCGAAACCGTCCGTGGACCAGTAATTCCACGGGCTGCGGTGGCCGGGCCGCTGCGAGATGTCGCCGACGGTCTTCTTCCAGTCAAAACGCTCGTTGAAGTAATCGCCCTCCAGATAATTGCCGCCGGGCAGGCGCAAAAACTTCGGCTGCATGTCCGCGAGCAACTGCATGATGTCGGCCCGGTTGCCGTTCGGACGATTGTTGAACGTCGGCGGAAACAGCGACACCTGCTGGAAACTGACCGCGCCATGATGATTGAAAAACGTCCCCGGCTTGGTGGTCGTGATGGCCAGTTGATTCTCCTTGGACACTGGAACATCCCCGGTCGTCAGCGTCACTTCATACTTCTGCCAGTCGCCGGAAATCTTCGGAACCTCCGCGCTGGCGAGCGTTGTTGCCGTTTCGCCGTTGGTGGTGGCAATGTGGACGAGGCTCACCGTCAGCGGGCCGTTGAAATGCTCGCCCTTCGCGTAAAATGACGCGCGGTAAGCTGTGTTCGGCCGGACGGGAATTCCCCAATAGCCGCCATTTTCAATTCCTGCCGGAGTGGACTGTGAGGCCTTGCTCGTGTCCAGCTTCAGGCTCACGTTCAACGCCGCATTGAGCGGCTGGTTCGTGTCCAGCGAGATGGCGCCGTTGATGGCGCTCCAATACACCGCGTTCGTCGCGTTCGCCTTGAACGTCCGGTTGCGCACCAGCTCGCCGTAAAGTCCGCCCTCGTAAGAAAAATTGATCTCCTCCGTCATCAACCCGTAAAGCATCGGGTTGACCTGCGCCGTCACCTGGTCGGCCTTGATTTGCAGCACGGGCACCGCCTCCGGTAAAACGGACAGGGTGTCCGTTTTCTCCGCGTTGGTCGTCTGCGCGGGCAGGGAAGTCGCGGTGGCGCCGAGGATGGCCAGCAAAAGACCGGTCAGCGTGGACAAATGCTTCTTGAAGAAATGAATGTGTTGCATGGCGGCAAAATAGAATTCAACCCCGGCAAATGTCCATCCTAATTTCCGGGGACGTCTGAAATGGCCGTCCGCAAAATGCGGCGCACTTCAATGCTTCAACGCTTGAACCAGACTGCCCAACCGGGTTTGGATATCCTCCACCTCCACCTTTTGCGGCGGATCGGAGAGAACGATACCACCGTGCCGGAGAACCCTGCCACCAGCCCCGGGAAAAATTCCGCCAACCCACAGGTTTTGCCAGAAAAACCGCCGCCAAATCCGGCGCAACCGGCTTCTTAAAACAAGCCATTTAGAAAGGAAACAGGCATTTGAGGTGGGGCGAGCGTCCCCGCGAACCGGCCCACCCGCAGTCTCGCCCTTCAACCTTCAACCTTGCCCATCCAGCGGACTGCGCACCCCAATGCCCGGCTTCTGCACCACATGCGTGTAAATCTGCGTCGTGCTCACATTCCGCAGCACCAGCCGGTCAAACCGCACCACCTCCCGGCATTGCTCCATGAATTTGAGCTTGGGATTGGGTGTGAGTCTTTCCAAGGGCTTTTGCAGTCTTTCTCCGAATGACGCGGGGAGATTCAACAGGCAATTATTTGTATTGACGACGGCATTTTTCAAGAACTTAATGCCGAAAACACAACGGAACCAGATCGTGAAACTTCAACCGAAATACTGTTGGGCGGCATTGAGCATCCCATGAAAACGGATGAGCAAGAAATCCACGATGCGCATTCAAGATGGATTGATGCCGTCAACGCTGGCGACCTTGCACGTTTGCTCACCTTAATGACGGACGATGTCGTGTTTCTCAATCCAAGCCAAGCGCCGTTCGGTCGGGATGGATTCTCCCATGCCTTTTCGGCGGCCCACAATCAGGCGGTGGTTCGTTGTATCAGCGAGTTGGAAGAGGTCGTGGTTGTTGGCGAGGTTGCTTACACGCGGAGCCGGGATACGTTGTCCGTGACCGCACGCGGCGGCGGGGAAGCGAGGAAATTCGCTGGGCATCGTATCACGATATACCGCAGACAGCCTGATGGTCGCTGGCTCCTTGCCCGCGATGCCCACACTTTATCCCCGGATTTACAGGATTAATTTTGATATGACGATGTTGCCGCCTAACACAGCGCGAGGCTGTGTGAAAACTTCTGGACAACTGGAGGATTGAAAGCGGGCAAAGTGGTGGAGGGTTGCTTTTGGGTGATTGTCTGCGGAGTTGATCGGATCGAATCACTTCGTCTCTCGTTTCGACTTCGTCCGCTGCCAACGTCAGCGGGTTCACCCTCGGCCTGGACCTCGGTGACCGCTCGCATCAGGCCTGCGTGTTCGACGCCACGGGTCAAATCGTCCGCGAAGCTTGAGCCGGGCGACTTGAACAGGATCATGGATGGATTGACAGTAGGGCGTGGTTTCCAGTCTCCTGACGCGAGTGAACGCGCTTACAAATTATCGCGGACGGCTCGCGCCGTCGCCGACGGGCTATCTGCATCTGGGCCATGCGCGGACGTTCTGGCTGGCGCAGCAGCGGGTGCGGGCCAATGGCGGCACGCTGGTTTTGCGGAACGAGGATTTGGATTCCACGCGCTTCAAAATGGAATTTGTCCCGGCGATGATCGAGGACTTGAAGTGGTTTGGTTTTCACTGGCAGGAAGGCCCGGACTGCGGCGGGCCGTTCGCGCCCTACAATCAAAGCGGGCGGATGGATGTTTATCGCGCCGCGCTGGAAAAGCTCCGCGCCGGCGGCTTCATCTATCCCTGCACCTGCTCGCGCAAGGATATCCGGTCAGCCGCCCGCGCGCCGCACGCGGAGGACGATGAGGTGATTTATCCGGGAACGTGCCGGGAAAATCGGAAATCGGAAATCGGAAATCGGAAATTCGCGTGGCGTTTTCGCGTTCCCGACGGCGAGACGATTGCCTTCGCTGATGGAAATTGCGGCGAGCAGCGGTTCGTGGCGGGAAAGGATTTTGGCGACTTCGTGGTCTGGCGCGGTGACGGTGTTCCGGCGTATCAATTGGCGTGCGTGGCGGATGACGCGGCGATGCGGATCACCGAGGTGGTGCGCGGCGCGGATTTGCTGGTGAGCACGGCGCGACAGATTTTGATTTACCGCGCGCTGGAGCTGACGCCGCCGGGGTTTTATCATTGCCCGCTCTGGCTGGACGAGGCCGGGGTGCGGCTGGCCAAGCGCCACGACGCCTTGAGTTTGCGGACGTTGCGCGCCCGGGGGGCGACGCCGGAATCGCTGCGCCAAAACTGGCTTTAATTCCCGTCATTAGGCCAGAAATTTCCAAAAAGTTCTTGTGAATTTTTCCACCGCAAGGCAACCTCTGCGGTCTTTCAGACCGGCAATCCGGTTTGACAAACGGATGATTTGCATCGTCCGAAAGACGTTTTTGCGTGAAGCGATTCAGCACCATCATTTTTGTCTGCGCGCTCCTTGCCACGATGTTTGCGGCGGGCGCGAACGCCCAGTCGTCGCTGCCGTCAGTGGCGGGCAATCCATCGGCAGGAGCCGCCGCAGGCCCGGCCATCGCGACGGCGCAAACGGCTGAACCGGCCGCAGAACTGGTTTCGGCCGCTCCCCCGCCAGTCTTTTATATTGGACAGCCGCCAGAGAACGAGAAAAATGTGCCGTCAATTTTGGCAAAGCAAATACCTACGCTATTTGCATTGCCGGTGACGAACTCAATGATTTGCACTTGGATCGTCGCGGTGCTTATTGTTGTCATCGTTCGCCTGACGACGTGGAAAAGTATCAGGGAAATCCCGTCAAAAGGGCAAAACGTGATGGAGGCGCTCATCGAGGGGTGGGAAGGCTTGATTGCCGACATTCTGGACAAGCGGGTTGCGCGCTGGGTCTTTCCGTTTGCGACGACGTTCTTCATATTCATCGTCATGTCGAATTTTGTGGATTTGATTCCGGGCGTCGGCAGCATCGGCGTCGGGACGCCTGCCAAGGGCAGCTTCCTTCCGTTTGCCATCGAGGAAGTTCACAAGCCGTTCTTCCGTCCGCCGACGACCGATGCGAACCTGACGGTGGCGATGTCGGGAATTTTTCTGGCGATGAGCCTTTTTTGGGCGGTGCGCTACAACGGATTTTTGGGGCTGGTCAAACACATCTTTGGCGTGAAGATGGACACGAGCAAATGGGCCTATCCGCTGTTTTTCCTTTTGTTCGTTTTTATTGGCGCGATGGAACTGCTGTCCATTGGGTTTGCGCGGCCAGTGGCGCTGGCGATGCGTCTTTATGGCAACATTTTTGCCGGCGAAACGATCCTGGACATGACGTTTCACAACTCGTCGTTTTTGGCCGGCCTGATCCTGACGATGTTCACCTATTGTTACGAGACGTTCGTCTGCCTGGTGCAGGCGTTTGTGTTTGCGATGCTGGTCGTGGCGTTTGTCGGCACGATGTGCACACACAACGATGAGCAGCACGGACATTGAAAAACATTGAATTTGCCGCGGCTTTGTTTGCCGTGGCGACAACCAAACAACAGAAAGAAAAGTTATGATGTTAGCACAAGCAGTCGCCCCTGTGATTCAGGGCAACGTCCACATCGGTCTCGCCTTCGGCGGCGCGGCCATCGGCATCGGTATCGCCACGGCCGGTGGCGTCATCGCCATGAGCCGCAACCCCGGAATGTTCGGCAAAATCCTGACGTTCATGTTCGTCGGCATGGCGCTCGCCGAAGGCTGGGCGGTCATCGCGTGGCTCGTCGTCAAATAATCCGGCCATGGACGCTTTAGGAATCCAGTGGCGGATTTTGCTCGCGCAGACGATCAGCTTTTCCTTCGTGCTGTTCATCCTGTGGCGGTTCGCCTACCGGCCCGTCTTCAACATGCTTGAAGCACGCCGGCAGAAAATCGCCGAGGCCATGGCCAACGCCGACAAGATCAAGGCCGAACTCGCCAAGACCCAGGCCGACCGCAAGGCGGTCATGGCCCAGGCCGGCGACCAGGCGAACGGTTTGATCGAGGAGGCGCGAATCGCCGCCGCGCGCGTGCGCGAGGTTGAGACGCAAAAGGCCATCGCCGCCGCCGAGCAAATCGTGGCCAAGGCCCGCGAAGCCTCCGCGCAGGATCATGCGCGGATGCTCGCCGAGCTGAAACGCGAAGTCGGACGGCTGGTCGTGCAGACCACCGCCACCGTCACCGGCAAGGTGCTGACCGCCGATGACCAGAAGCGGCTCGCCGAGGAAACGGAAAAACAACTGACGGCGTGAAAATCTCAAATTTGAAATTTCAAATTTGAAATCAAGCGAAGCGTGGCATGAAAATTTCCAAGCAAGAGCAGCGTGAAGCCCGGCAACTGTTCCGCAGTTGCCAGACCGGCGGGCTGCTGGACGAAAACCGCGTCCGGCAGGCGGTGTCGCTGCTGGTGTCCAGGAAGCCGCGCGGCTACGTTGCGATTTTGTCGCGGCTGCTCCGGCTGGTGCAACTGGATGTGGAGCAGCACGCCGCGCGCGTGGAAAGCGCGACGCCGCTGGCCGCCGGTTTGCAGGCGGACGTGGCGGACCGGATGAAGAAAATTTACGGCGCCGGCCTGGACATTTCCTTCCGCGAAAATCCGGCGCTGATTGGCGGTTTGCGGATTCAGGTGGGCAGCGACCTTTACGACGGCAGCGTGAAGACGCGCCTGGAACAATTGGAACAGAGTTTTTGACGGAATTTTATGAGCAACTTATTGCAGGAAATTGAAGCCCAAATCGCGGGCGTGAAGCTCGCGACAGCCAAACAGAACGTCGGCACCGTCCGTGAAATCGGCGACGGCGTGGCCAAGATCGAGGGCCTCACCGACGCCATGCTCAACGAGATGCTGGATTTCGGCCACGGCATCACCGGCATCGCGCTCAACCTGGAAGAGACCGAGGTCGGCGCGATCATTCTCGGCGATTACACCGAAATCAAGGAAGGCGACGAAGTTCGCACGACGGGCCGGTTGTTGCAGGTGCCGGTCGGCAAGGGGCTGCTCGGCCGCGTCGTCAACGTGCTGGGCCAGCCGCTCGACGGAAAGGGGCCGATCAAGGAATCCGCATTTTATCCGGTGGAAAAAATCGCGCCGGGCATCATCAAACGCCGTTCGGTCAGCCAGCCGGTGCAGACGGGCATCATGGCGATTGACGCGATGATTCCGATTGGCCGCGGCCAGCGCGAACTCATCATCGGCGACCGTTCCACCGGCAAGACGACCATTTGCGTGGACACGATGATCAATCAGGCGCGCATCAACAAGGCCGCCGAAGAGGCTGGCGACAAGAATTTCCGCCCGATTTACAGCATTTACGTCGCGATTGGCCAGAAGCAGTCGAACATCGCGCGTGTCGTCGGCGTTTTGGAAGAAGCCGGCGCGCTGCCTTACACGATCATCCTCGCGGCCTCGGCGTCCGACTCGGCCTCGAACCAGTATCTCGCGCCGTTCGCGGGTGCGGCCATCGGTGAATGGTTCATGGACAACGCCATGGACGCGCTGATCATTTACGACGATTTGTCCAAGCACGCGGTGGCCTATCGCCAGGTGTCGCTGATTTTGAAGCGACCGTCCGGCCGCGAAGCGTATCCCGGCGATGTGTTTTACCTGCACAGCCGCTTGTTGGAGCGCAGTGCGCGCGTCGGCGAAAAATACGGCAACGGTTCGCTCACGGCGCTGCCCATCATCGAGACGCAGGCCGGCGACGTTTCGGCTTACATCCCGACGAACGTGATTTCGATCACCGACGGGCAGATTTATCTGGAAACGGATTTGTTTTATCAAGGCGTGCGCCCGGCGATTTCCGTCGGCTTGTCCGTGTCGCGCGTCGGTTCGGCGGCGCAGGTCAAGGCGATGAAACAGGTCGCCGGCCGCATCAAGGGTGACCTCGCGCAATTCCGCGAGCTGGCGGCGTTCGCGCAGTTCGGCTCCGACCTTGACGCCAAGACGCAGGCGCTGCTCGAACGCGGCAAGCGCATCGTCGAGCTGTTCAAGCAGGTTCAATACAATCCGTCGCCGCTGGAGGTGCAGATCGTCGTTTTGTGGGCGGCGCAAAACAATTTTATGGACGACGTGCCGGTGGAAAAGATCAAGGATTTCCAGGCCAAGCTCGCGGATTTCTTTGCCACGCGCAAAGCGGATTTGCTGGCGAAGGTTCGCAACGAAAAAGCCATCAGCGACGCGCTGGCGGCGGAATTGAAGGCGGCGGTGACGGAATTCAAGCCGACGTATCACTAATCCATGCCCAGCACGCGAGACATACGCCGACGCATCCGGTCGGTCAGGAACACCGCCCAAATCACCAAGGCGATGCAGATGGTGGCGGCGGCCAAGATGCGCAAGGCGCAGCAGGCCGCGCTTGTCGGCCGGCCTTACGCCGATCTGCTCAACCAGGTGCTCGCGCAGGCGTCGGCGCGGACGGTGGCCTTTGAACATCCGCTGATGCAGTCGCGCGGCGTCAAAAAGCGCGCCGTCATTTTGGTCAGCACCGACCGCGGTCTGTGCGGCGGCCTGAACGGCAATTTGTTCCGCGAAGTGACGAAGCTGGACAAAACCAACACGGTGACGTTCATCACCGCCGGGCGCAAGGCGTCGCAATTCATCGCCCGGACGAAGCGGCAGCTCGCGGCGGAATTCACCTACAAGGACACGCCGCAGTTTGCCGAGGCGCGGGCCATTTCCAAGTTTGCGCAGGATCTGTTTTTGAAGGGCGAGGTGGACGCGGTGGACATTTTGTTCACGAACTATGTTTCAACGCTGGTGCAGCAGGCGAAGGTTGTGCCGTTTCTGCCGATTGGCAAAATCATGGCCGCCACGGCGGGCGTGAACGCGCCGGCGCAGGAATTGCCCGCAGCGCAAACACCGGTGGACACGTTTGAATTTGAGCCGGACGAAAAGACCGTGCTGGGCGAGCTGCTGCCACACAGCCTGAATTTCCAGATGCACCAGGTTTTGCTGGAGGCGAAGGCCAGCGAACACAGCGCGCGCATGGTGGCGATGAAGAACGCCACCGACAACGCGCAGCAGCTCATCAAGGACCTGACGCTCGAATACAACAAGCTGCGCCAGTCGAACATCACGAAGGAATTGTTGGAAATTGCCACCGCGCAAATGGCGGTCGGCTGAAATTAATTTTTATGAACAAAGGCAAAATCGTTCAAATCATCGGCCCGGTCGTGGACGTGGAATTTCCGGAAGGGCTTCCGGCCATTTACAACGCGCTGATCGCCGAATACGCCCTGCCCGGCGGGACCAAGACCCGGCTGACGCTCGAGGTGCAGCAACATCTCGGCGACAACTGGGTGCGCGCCGTCGCCATGAGCACCACCGAGGGACTCAAGCGCGGCTACGAGGTCGTGGACTCCGGCGGCCCGATTTCCATGCCCGTCGGCGAGGCTGTCATGGGCCGCGTGTTCAACGTCACCGGCGACGCCGTGGACGAACAAGGCCCGGTGAAGGCTGACAAGTTTTGCCCGATTCATCGTCCCGCACCGACATTGCTGGATCAATCCACTTCGCCGCAGGTGTTGATGACCGGCATCAAGGTCATTGACCTGATGTGTCCGTTCCTCAAAGGCGGCAAGGTCGGCGCGTTCGGCGGTGCCGGCGTCGGCAAGACTGTCGTCATCATGGAACTCATTAATAACATCGCCAAATTGCACGGAGGTATTTCCATGTTCGCGGGCGTCGGCGAACGCACGCGCGAGGGCAACGATCTTTACAATGAAATGATCGAGGCCGGCGTCATCAAGGTCGAAAAGGATGCGCAAGGTCATACGAAGAAAAATGAATTCGGCCTGCCGGTCATTGCGCCCGGTTCCAAAATCGGCCTGGTCTATGGCCAGATGAATGAACCGCCCGGCGCGCGTCTCCGCGTGGCGTTGTCCGCGCTCGCGGTCACCGAGTATTTCCGCGACGAGAAAAACCAGGACGTGCTGCTGTTCATTGACAACATTTTCCGTTTCTCGCAGGCCGGCTCGGAAGTGTCCGCGCTGCTGGGCCGCACGCCGAGCGCCGTCGGTTATCAACCGACGCTCGCTGCCGAAATGGGCGATTTACAGGAGCGCATCACCTCGACCAAGAAAGGTTCTATCACCAGCTTCCAGGCTGTTTACGTCCCTGCCGACGACTTGACCGACCCGGCGCCGGCGACGACGTTCGCGCATTTGGACGCGACCATCGTGCTGGAACGTTCCATCGCCGAACTCGGCATTTATCCCGCCGTGGACCCGCTGGCGTCAAACTCCCGCGCCCTTTCGCCGGAAATTGTCGGTCAGGAACATTACGACGTCGCGCGCGGCGTGCAAAAAGTTTTGCAGCGCTACAAGGATTTGCAGGACATCATCTCAATTCTCGGCATGGACGAGCTTTCGCCCGACGACAAGCTCTCCGTCTACCGCGCCCGCAAAATCCAGCGCTTCCTGAGCCAGCCGTTTTCCGTCGCGGAAGTGTTCACCGGGCGTCCGGGCAAGCAGGTGCCGGTGGCCGAGACCGTTCGCGGCTTCAAGGAAATTCTCGAAGGCAAGCACGACGACGTGGCCGAGCAGAACTTTTACATGAAGGGCGGCATCGAGGAGATTAAAGAAGCGTAACAGGGAGGGACGGCGTGTCGCCGTCCCTGAATAACGGGTCGCCGACACGGCCACCCTCCCGATAAATATGGCAACCATCAAACTCGAAATTGTCACGCCGGAGGCGAAGATTTTCTCCGACGACGTGGACATGGTCACGCTCACCGGCACGGAGGGCGAGATGGGCATTTTGCCGCAACATATGCCGCTGATGACGCAGCTCGTCGCCGGCGAAATCATCGCGCAAAAGGGGAAGGACACCATTTTCCTCGCCGTCGGTGACGGCTTTGTGCAGGTCACCGCCGACCGCGTGGCCATCCTGACCGACATGGCAATCAAGGCGGATGACATTGACGAAGCCAAGGCCGAGGAAGCCCGCCGTCTGGCCGAGGCCCGGCTTGCCGAAAAAATCACCAACGAGGAGTCTGCGCACATTCAGGCGGCGCTCGCCCATGCCACGACCCAGCTCAAAGTCAAACGGCTGCGGAAGAAATAATTTTTCGGGAAGAATGACCGGTGTGGAGCGGTCTCCATGCCGGTTTGTTTTTGCAACCAAATCAACCGTCAATTGCGTCGGTTTCCACCGCCTCCGTGTTTGCGTCTTGTTTCCCCAGCCAGCTGATATTAAGCCGCTGATTTGAAACTGGATTTCCGAGCAAAAAGCATTTGACGAAGGCCTTCCGCAGGCGTATAAATTTAGCATATTGATGGATAAAAGGGTGGTTTTGTGGCACGACGCCAATCACGGTTCCTCACCAATTAGTTGTGTCGCAAGGGTGATTGTGTGCTTTATATTGTGGTTTTTTGCTGGACTTTAACCGGTGGATTTGGTTGATTTAACCGAAAGCTAGGTCATGTATCTAAAAAATTTAACCCTGTTTGGGTTCAAGTCCTTTGCGGACAAAACCGCGCTGAATTTTCAGCCCGGCGTCACGGCCGTTGTCGGCCCGAATGGCTGCGGTAAATCCAATGTTTCTGATGCCATCCGCTGGGTGCTCGGCGAGCAGTCGGCCAAGGCGCTGCGCGGCGGCGAAATGGCGGACGTGATTTTCAACGGCACCGACAGCCGCAAGCCGATGGGCATGGGCGAGGTGTCGCTCACGCTTGGCGATGTGGACGGTGAAAATCTGCGCGCGGCGGGCGTCGAGGTGACTTATGATGAGGTCACGCTGACGCGCCGGATTTTCCGCGACGGCGCCAGTGAGTATTTTCTGAACCGCACGCCGTGCCGGCTCAAGGACATCCAGCAGCTTTTCATGGGCACGGGCGTCGGGCGGACGAGTTACAGCGTCCTGGCGCAGGGGCAGATCACGCAGATACTTTCGAGCAAACCCGAAGACCGCCGGATGATTTTCGAGGAGGCCGCTGGCATCACGAAATACAAGAGCCAGAAAAAGGAATCGCTCCGCAAACTGGAATACACCGAGCAGAATCTTCTGCGCGTCGCGGATTTGATCCGCGAAGTAAAGCGGCAGATCGGATCGCTCCAGCGGCAGGCCGGCAAGGCACGCCGTTACAAACAGCTTTCCGCCGAACTGCAACATCTTGACACGCAGCTCGCGCGCCATCAGTTCGACGTGCTGCAGGCGGAGATTGCGGAGAAAAATGCCGCCGCTGACAAATTGCGCGGCGAGATTGAAACCGGCTCCGCCGATTTGCTGCGCTGCGAGGATGAAATCAAGCAGTTGCGCGAACGGCTTTCGGAGCTGGAGCACGAGGTCGCCGCGATGCAGCAGCGCGGGCTGGAATTGAAGGGCGAGTCGGACCGGCACGAAAGCCGGATTCAGTTTAACGAGGAGCGCCTGCGCGAACTGGCGGCGCAGAACGCCAAGGCGCTGGCGGACATCACGCAGGCCGAGGAACGCTGCCGCGCCGCGCAGGAGGAATTGAAGGCCGTGGCGGAAAAATTGTCCGCCTCCGAGGCCGCGCTGGCGCAGCACCGCCTCGATTTGGGGGCCAAGCAGTCGGCGTTGAACAAGGTTGAGGAGGATTTGAAAGGCCGGCAGGAATCGCTGCGCCAGGCGCAGTCCGACGCCTTTGCCGCCGCGCAGGATTTGACGCGCATCCGCAACGAAATCACCGCGCTGGATTTGCAGAAGCAGGGCAACTCCATCCGGCTCGAAAAACTTTCCGCCGAGAAAATCCAGCTTGAGGAGGAGCGCACGCGGCTGGAAACGCGCCTGCAGGAGTTCACCGCGAGCGTCGAGGTGGAAAAGCTGAACGCGCAGACCACGCGCGGCTCGGTGGAGCAGCGGCAGGGCCGGCTGCACGAATTGCAGGTTGAATTGCAGAAATCGTCCGCCGAGCAGGACCGGTTTTTGCAGTCGCAGGCTGAAAAGCGTTCGCGCTTGAACGTGCTCGAACAACTCGAAGGCTCGCGCGAGGGTTTCGACGCCGGCGCGGTCGCCGCGTTGCGCCAGTCGCGTTCGGTCATCGGCTCGCTGGCGGACCGCATCCGCGTTCCAGACCAGTTCGTCGTCGCGGTGGAAAACGCGCTGGGCCACCACCTGCAACTGGTTTTGACCGAGCAGCCGGAATCCGCACAGGCCATCCTCGCGGATTTGAGCGCGAACAAGGCGGGCCGCGCGAGCGTCGCGGCGCTTTCCATTTCCATTCCTGACGACAAGCAACTCGTGTTCGGCGGGGAATTGTCGCCCGACGAGAACAAGACCGCCGCGCAAAGCGGCTTGAAACCGGGCCAGTTTGTCCGTGCGCTGGACGTGGTTCAGACGGATCCGTCCGTGGACAAACTTTTGAAGGCGCTTCTGGGACGCACGTTCATCGCGTCCGACCTGACGACGGCGACGGCGCAAATCCAGAACGGCCACGCGGGCTGCGATTTTGTCACGCTGACCGGCGATTTGTTGAGCCGGCACGGCATCTACACCGGCGGCTATTTGAATGGCCATGGCAATTCCAAGGCGCCGGGTTCCATTCTCGGCCGGAAAAATCAAATCACCGAGCTGCAGGCCGAATTGACGGAAGTTCAGAATCGCGTGGCCGAAATGAGCCGGCAGCGCGGCGTGTTGCTGAGCGAGCAGACGGAATTGCAGGCGGGTCTGCAGCAGGCGCAGACGGAATTGCGCGAGCGGGAGGTGGCCATCGCCACGCGCGAGGGCGAGTTCAACGCGCTGCAAAATTCCAACCGGCTGCTCCACCAGAAAATCGAGACGGTCGTCTTTGAAATCCAGAGCCTCGCCGCGCATGAACAGGAAGGGGCGCAGAAGCGGAGCGGGCTGGCGGCGCAACTGGCCGAACTGGAAACGCGCGAACGCACCGGCCAGGAAAAAGTCGCCGCGCTCACGGCGGAACTGGAAAATCTCCGGCAGCAGCGCGACACCGCCAACACCGCGCTCACCGAGAGCAAGGTCGGATTGGCGGCGGAGGAGCAGCTCGCGGCGTCATTCCGCCAGCAGCAGCAGGCGCTGGAACGGCGCATCCGCGAGCTGGCGCAGGCGCTGGAGCAGCGGCGCGTCGAGGTTTCCTCGTTTGTGGGCCGCAAGGAGCAGGCGGAATCCGAGATTCTGGACTCGCGCGCGCAGGTTGAAAAACTGCGGCACGAGCGCGAACAGGTCGGCGCGCAGGCCGCCGAGCTGGCCGGGCGGAAAAGCTCGCTGGAGGCGGACATTTCGTCGCGCGAGGAGAATTTGCGGGGCCAGCGGAACCGGCTGGCGGAATTTCAGAGCCAGCGCGGAACGATTGACGTTGAGCTGGCGCAGAAAAACATGGCCGTCCAAAACCTGCGGGAGCGCGTCGGGCAGAAATACCACCTGAATCTCGACGACATCCGCAGCGAGTGCATCACCATCACGTTTGCCGACGAGGGTCCTGCGAAGGTGCAGACGCTGACGCCGGAGGAAATGGCGGCGGCGGGCGCGGCGACGGATTGGAGCGCGGTGGCGCAGCAGATCGAAACGCTGCAAAAACGCCTTGATGAAATCGGACCGGTGAACCTGGTGGCGATCGAGGAATACGAGGAGACCGAGCAGCGTTACCAGTTTTTGACCAAGCAGCACGATGACCTGGTCTCGGCCAAGGCGCAACTGCTCGAAGTCATCAACCGCATCAACGTCCAGACCCGGCAGATGTTCGTGGAAACCTTCACAAAAATCCGCGACAATTTCCGGACCATGTTCACCGAGGTTTTTGGCGGCGGCAAGGCTGACCTGATTCTCTCGGACGAAAATGACGTGCTGGAAAGTGGCATCGAAATTGTCGCCCGGCCACCCGGCAAGCAGCTCCAGAGCATCACACTCCTGTCCGGTGGCGAGCAGACGATGACCGCCGTGTCGTTGTTGTTCTCAATTTACCAGGTCAAACCGAGTCCGTTCTGCGTGCTGGACGAGCTGGATGCGCCGCTCGACGAGGCGAACGTCGTCCGCTTCGTGAAAATCCTGCAGCGGTTCCTGGGGCGTTCGCAATTTGTCATCATCACCCACAACAAGCGGACCATCGGGATGGCGGACATCCTTTACGGCGTGACGATGCAGGAACACGGCGTGAGCAAGATCGTCAGTGTGAAATTCCACAAGACCGGCGGCGAGGAAGCCGCCGCCCCGCAGCCTGAAGAATCCGACGAGGCCATGTTGGCGAAATGATCCGGCAAAGCCGCGCCGCCCAAGCCGGGTGACAACGGAATTTTGCCGGATGATTTGCTAGTAGTCAAAGCGCCGGTTCCGGCGGCGGCAGTTGATCGAAGCGGCGTTTCACGTCCCGCTTGCGAAGCTGCTGATCGGATAAATCCAAAATGGCCGTCCAGTCCTCCGGAGCGAGCATGTGCTTGCCCGGACGGAAATTGATGCCCAGATGGTCCGGCACGCCGAGCAGCGCATACACCGGCTTGGCGGCGAGATAAGACTGGACGAGCGCGTTGACGCTGGCGGCGCTGTCCTGCAGGCCGTCGGGCGCGATAAGCACGCGCGGCGCGACGAGATCAATGAGCCAGTGCTGGTCGAACGGCAGTCTTTCAACGCGGTTGGAAAATTCCGCGAGGCGCGGAATCGTCCATTGCGGAAAATGATTCACGATGTCCTCCAGACCTTCCCTGCCGCCGCGACCCTTGCCGTTGAAACGATACGCGCCGGTGCCGCCGCAGCCTGAGCCGCAGGGCGCAACCAGCGCGAAGCGTTTGTCAAACGCGCCGGCGACGAGCGTGGCCTTGCCGAGCCGTGAATGGCCGACGGCGATGAATTTGGATTTGTCCGCGAAGCTTTGATGCTCCAGATAATCCACACAGCGCGACATGCCCCACGCCCATGCGGCGAGATCCGCCCAGTCGTAATCCGGATAGGCCGGAAAAAATCCGGTCTTCCGATAATCCCCGCCGTCCTGGCCGCAATCCTGGTAAAAAAAAGTGACGACAGCATAACCGCGATCCAACGCCTGTGAATATTGCGCCGCCGCCTCTTCGGGCGTGATAAAGGTGTGATAGCCCGGTGGTTTTTTCGCGGGCGCGGAATTTGTGCCGCTGGCAACGGCGTTCGTCGCCGGAGCCGGCGGCGGCGCGTTTTCCGAAATTGCAAAAAATGACGGTTGAACAATCACGGGAAACGGCGCTTTGATTCCGTTGGTTTCAGCGGGCAGGAAAATGGAGATGTCCAGTCCCAGTTTTTCTCCGGGGCCAAACGTCAGATGGACGAGGCGATAGGATGTCCTGCCGTCGGCGAGCATTCTGGACTCCAGTTCGTGCCCGGTCACATTGCCGGGCGGCGGTGGCGCGTGACCGAGGGCATAATGCTCGATGATCTGCTTCATCTCCGCGCGGTGCGCCTGCCACTGTTTCGGCGTCGTGATGATTTTGCCGTCGTCGGTGACGAGCGGGCTGGGCATATTTGTCTGGACGGGCAAATCGGCGACGGCGGGAGGCGTTCGTAACGCCGGCTGCCGGAGGCCGGAGCAACCGCTGGCAATCGCCAGCCCGATGATGAGTCCGCCCAATGGCAGGAAACGCGCTGATTGCGGCTTGTGGTTCATGGCGACAGCATCAAGCAGTGCCGGACGAGTGTCAATTTCCGTGTTAATTTCCGCCCATGCTTGCCTCGGCGCGGCGGGCATGGCTAAATGGGTTTGGAATTCGATGAGCAAGCAGTCCAAATCACAATGGGATTTCGGCGAGCTGTTCCCGCCGGAGCAGACCCGCAAGGTCCTGTCCGTCTCGGAACTGACGGCGCAGGTTCGAGCATTGCTCGAAAAACAGGTCGGCTCCGTCTGGGTGAGCGGTGAAATCACAAATTTCCGGGCGCAGTCTTCCGGCCACATTTACTTCACGCTCAAGGACGCGTCGTCGCAGTTGAGCTGCGTGTTGTTCAGCCGTGAAAAAGTTCCGCACCGCGAACTGCTTGCGGACGGGCAGAAGGTTTTGCTGCAAGGCGACGTGACGGTTTATGAGGCGCGCGGACAATACCAGCTCATCGTGCGCGCGGTGGAATTGCAGGGCGTCGGCGCGCTGCAAATCGCGTTCGAGAAGCTCAAACAAAAGCTCGCGGCGGAAGGCTTGTTCGCGCCGGAGCGGAAACGCCCGCTGCCGGAATATCCGCAACGCATCGGCCTGGTCACGTCACCGACCGGCGCGGCCATCCGCGACGTGCTGCACGTCGTGCGGCGGCGAAATCCAGGGCTGGAAATCATCCTCGCGCCATGCCGTGTCCAGGGCGACGGCGCGGCGGAGGAAATTGCCGAGGCGATCAAGTCGTTGAATCGTTATAGCGTTGCATCGTTGCAACGTCTTCCGATTCAACAATGCAACAATTCAGCGAATCTCGATTTAATTTTAATAACCCGCGGCGGCGGGTCGTTGGAGGATTTATGGGCGTTCAACGAGGAAGTCGTTGCTCGCGCGATTTTTGAATCGGCCATTCCGGTGGTTTCCGCCGTTGGCCACGAGATTGATTTCACCATCGCGGATTTCGTGGCGGACGTGCGCGCGGCCACGCCCAGCGCGGCGGCGGAAATCATCACCGAAGGCGTGTTCGCGAGCCGGCAATTGGTGGAAAGCCTTGTGCGCCGGATGATGCAGGCGCATCCGCGTCGGCGGCTGGATGAATTGTTGCAACGATTGGATGATTTGCAGACCGGTTTGCTGCGCTGCGGCAGGCAGGGCGTCCGCGAACGGCAGGTGGCCTGCCAGAACTTGGCGACGCGGCTGCGTCAGGTTCGCCCGAAACAATTGCTGAAGCAGCGGCGCGAACTGTTGGCAGTGACGCAACATCGTCTGCGCGAACTGGCACACGTCCGGTTCCGGGATTTGAAGACCCAACTGGCGGCGGCGGGATCGCGATTGCAATTGCTCGGCCCGGAGCAGGTTCTGTCGCGCGGCTATTCCATCACGATGGACGCGGCGACGGGCAGGGTGTTGCGCGCGGCGGCGAAGGTGAAGGCGGGTCAGACATTGAAGACCCGACTGGCTGATGGCGAAGTTTTGAGCCGGGCGGAGAAGTAGGAATCCGGCTTGTTATTTTTTTCAATCTTTTTTCTTGCCATTGATTTTGAAATTTGCTTATAGTCGCCGCCAAGCAGAAGTCAGTGGGTATGGGTTACAGACGACATTTTGGGTCGTTGGCAAATCACGAGAGCAAGACGCATCCGCTTCCCGCGATAGGTTCCTTGTCGTCCAATAGCGCCCGGCTGGGCGGCGGTTCATTTGCATTTCAAAACAGCGGAGTGGAATCCCGGCGCAGCGGAGTCACGGCCTTCGGCAACGGAGCGGCCGTCAAATCCAGTGGAGTGAACTTCTGTCTCGGCGGAGCGAGTTTCCGTTTCAGGAGCGCGCGGTTCCGATTCAGTGGACTGGCAAACCGGGCCAGTGGAGTGCCAATCCGAACCAGTGGAGTGCGGTTCCGTTTCAGTGGAGTAAGCCTTCAAACCAGCGGAGTTTCCTCAAAAATCAGTGGATTTGCCCTAAAATCCGCAAAAACTGCCAATTCCCCGATCTTCACCACGGATGAACACCGATGGACACAGATTGTCGGTAGGGCGCGTCACTCCGTGCGCGCCGGACTTGGTAACCAGTCGCCAGCGGCGAGCAAAGGCTTCGTTTTATCCGTGTTTATCCGTCATTGACCGGGCGATTTACTTAAATTAATTTTCGCTGATTTTACAGGGTTTTGCAAGAGTTTTTCGGAAATTATTTGGCGCAACATGTTGAAAAATTATAGCGCTTGGATGTTTTGGCTGTAAAGCCTTTGCCGCCGGTTTTCATTACGCTCACCCCGGCCGCACCCGTCACCCCTGCGGACAAAAAAGACGCCTTAAATCGAATCCTAGCGCGCCCACTTTGTGGATTTCGTAGGCAAAAAATTGGAATCGCCCCATTTTTCAAGTTGTCATCAACGGGTAAGTTTTCAACTCCTTGATTTTCAACATGCCGGTTTTGGCGATGATGATTGCGTGAGATTATTTCTTGGAAATTCCAGAGCGCGAGTGTCTTTGTGTTTCGATTTTCCGTTTCCGGTTTGCGCCGCGTTTTGGTTTTTAATTGGCGAATGGCGTTGAGTTGGTAGATTTACTTTCGTGCTTCACGAGACGATAACCCGCTGCCATGCAAAATATTTTGCTCACGCGCTGACAAGGCGGTGTTCGTCCGACAGTGTTCAAAAACTCGCGGCGTCGCTGGCGGATGCCCAGGTTGATCTCAATCCGCACCAGATTGACGCCGCCCTTTTCGCTTTCCGTTCACCGCTTTCCAAAGGTGCCATTCTCGCCGATGAAGTCGGCCTTGGAAAAACCATTGAGGCGGGCATTTTGCTTTCGCAAAAATGGGCAGAGCGAAGACGGAAATTGCTGGTGATCGTTCCCGCCAATTTGCGCAAACAGTGGAATCAGGAAATGTCCGATAAATTTTTCCTGCCGTCGGTCATCTTGGAAGCGCGCACGTTCAACGAGCAGATTAAAAAGGGAAATCTCAATCCGTTTGACCGGGACGAAATTGTTATTTGCTCGTATCACTTCGCCCGCAGCAAGGACGTTTATATCCAGCAGGTGAAATGGAATCTTGTTGTCATTGATGAAGCGCACAGGCTGCGGAATGTTTACAAGCCGACCAACCGCATTGCGAACGCCATCAAAAATGCCGTTGCCCCGTTTCCGAAAATTCTGCTCACCGCGACCCCGCTGCAAAATTCCCTTTTGGAATTATTCGGGCTGGTCAGCGTCATTGACGACTACACGTTTGGCGATTTGAAAAGTTTCAAATCTCAATTCACCAACCTGACCAGCCAGAAGGATCACGCCGACTTGAAGGCGCGGTTAAAGCCGATTTGCCAGCGCACCTTGCGCCGCCAGGTGCTCGAATACGTTCCCTACACTAACCGCAAGGCCATCGTGCAGGAATTCCATCCATCGGCGGAGGAGCAAAAATTATACGACCTTGTTTCCGATTATTTGCAGCGGCCAAATTTGTTTGCCTTGCCCGCCGGGCAGCGGCAGTTGATGACGCTTATTTTGCGAAAACTGCTCGCGTCATCCACCTTTGCCATTTCCGGCACGCTGGGCGCGCTTTCGGCCAAACTTGAAACCATCGCCGCCGAGCAGACGGCGGCAGAAATCAAACCGGAGGAAGTCGCGCCCGACTTTGAAACGATTGACGAAACCGAGGAAGAATGGACGGAGGACGAAACGCAGCCGGATGAAAAGCGTCGTTACACGCCCGAAGAATTGCAGCAAATGGGCGAAGAGGTGAACGACCTGAAAAGTTTCCAGTCGCTTGCCCAATCCATCATTAAAAATTCCAAGGGCGAAGTTTTGCTCGCCGCGTTGAAACGCGGATTTGCCGCCGCGATTGAAAAAGGCGCGCAGAAGAAGGCCATCATTTTCACCGAGTCCAGACGCACGCAGGAGTATTTGCGCGCCTTGCTGGAAACCACCGAATACACCGGGAAAATTGTTTTATTCAACGGCACGAACACCGATCCGAAGTCGAAAGAGATTTTTCGCGCTTGGCTTGAAAAACACAAAGACACCGACCGCGTCACCGGCTCGCCCAGTGCCGATATGCGCGCCGCGCTGGTGGATTATTTCCGGGACGAGGCCGTCGTCATGGTTGCCACCGAAGCCGCCGCCGAGGGCATCAATCTTCAATTTTGCTCGCTGGTGGTGAACTACGATTTGCCGTGGAACCCCCAGCGGATTGAGCAGCGCATCGGGCGCTGTCATCGTTACGGCCAGAAATGTGACGTGGTGGTGGTGAATTTTTTGAACAAGGCCAACGCCGCCGACCAGCGCGTTTATCAGTTGCTTGATGAAAAATTCAAATTGTTCGACGGCGTTTTTGGCGCGAGCGATGAAGTGCTTGGGGCGATTGAATCCGGCGTGGATTTTGAAAAGCGCATCGTCCAGATTTACCAGACTTGCCGCACACCGGAGCAGATCGAATTCAATTTCAATGCGCTGCAAAAAGAGCTAGAGGAACAGATTGACGAAAAGATGCAGCAGACCCGGCAAAAGTTGCTCGAAAATTTCGACGTGGAAGTCCACGAAAAATTGAAAATCAGCGACCGGGAAAGCAGCGACTATCTCACCAAGTTCGACAATTGGCTCTGGCAACTCACCCGCTATTACTTGAAGCCGTTTGCTCAATTTGAGGACGGCCAGAACGCCTTTGTGCTGACGCACAATCCGTTCCCGGATGAAACAATCCATCCTGGCCCATACCGCAGCGGGAAAAATATCGAGGACGCCAACCTTTATCGCGTCGGCCATCCACTCGCCCAGCGGATCATCCACCATTGCAAGACGCTCGCCACTGTCCCCGGCGAAATCGTTTTCAAATACACCGGCGCGGGGAAAACCATTTCAATCCTTGACCCGCTTGTCGGCAAAAGCGGCTGGTTGTGCCTGACCAGTCTGACAATTTCATCATTCGACACTGAGGACTGGCTTTTGTTTGCCGGCGTCACGGATGACGGCCTAGAACTTGATGATGACCAGTGCCAGCGTTTGTTTTCGCTGCCCGCCACGGAATCGCCACAAGTGGATTTAGCGCGGGACGACTCGGCGCAAGCGCGGATGGACGCCCAATTGAGCCAGCGGCAACAGGCCGTGCTGACCGGGTTGAGTGAAAAGAACGCCGTGTTTTTTGAGCAGGAAATGGAAAAACTGGAGGGCTGGGCTGGCGACATCAAAGAAAGTCTTGAGCATGAGTTGAAAGACCTCGACCGCGAAATCAAGGACACCAAGCGCGAGGCGCAATTGGCCGCCAGTCTGGAATCAAAAGTTGCGCTGCATAAACGGATCAAGGAACTGGAATTGCGCCGCGCCGAAAAGCGCCGGGGATTGTTTGAAGCCCAAGACGCGGTGGACACCCGCAAGGATTCATTGCTGACGGAAATTGAATCCCGGTTGAAGCAGGCGCTTCAAAAGGAAAATTTGTTCACAATCCGCTGGCAGGTTCAATGAAATGACTTTGTGTTTATGGACGACGCTTTCATTGACAATGCTGGTTTTGACCCGGTTGAATTTGAATTGGCGAACGGGAACAAGGTCAAAATTGCCTTCGCCAAGTTTTGGGAACGGCTGACAGATTTAGCCCGGCGCGCTGGTGAGCAGCCCGGCCAGTTTTACGCGATTCGGGTTTATTCCAGCGAAGGCGAGCTTTCCAGTCAAATGACCGTTCAGTTTGAGTTTCGGGCAAACCATGAATTCGGTCTGGTTGTCGTGCCGCGAATTTGGGAATGGCTGGAATCGCTCACGGAAAACCGGGGACACCTGAAATACGACACGTTCGACGATTTCATCGAAGAATTCGGGGAACAAATTGCTTTGCTGTCGGATTCAGCCGAGGACGCGGTTGAACATTTTCGTCATTTGCCGGAAGTGACCGATCCAGAATCTTTCGACAAGGTGGACGATTCTGTGTTTAATGATCAGAATGAAAACGAACCCGGCAGCTGAATGAAGGGGAATTTTTATGGCCGAACCAACCATCATTTGCCCGAAGTGCAAAAACGAGATTAAGCTGACCGAATCGTTGGCCGCGCCGCTCATTGAATCCACTCGCGCTGATTTTGAAAAGCGGCTTGCACAGAAAGACCTCGATGTTGCCGGGCGTGAAAAATCCATTCAAGAACGCGAGGCGGCTCTTTCCAAAGAAAAAGGCTCGCTTGAAATTCAGGTAAGCCAGCGGGTGCAGCAGGAGCGCGGGAAAATCGCCGAAGAAGAAGCCAAAAAAGCCAAGCTCGCTCTGTCCAACGACATTGAGCAAAAGGCAAAAGAGGTTGCCGACCTTCAGGAGATTCTAAAACAAAAAGACGCGAAGCTGACCGAAGCACAAAAAACCCAAGCTGATTTGCTCAAACAAAAACGCGAACTCGACGACGCCAAGCGCGAACTCGACTTGACCGTCGAAAAAAGAATTGCCGAAGGTTTGACGGCCACCCGCCAACAGGCGCGGAAGGAAGCGGAAGACGAATTGAAGCTGAAAGTTTCCGAAAAGGAACAAACCATTTCTTCGATGCAGAAGCAGATTGAAGATTTTGGAACTATCCGTCTGGATTTTGAAAAGAAAATCGCCAAGAAGGATGTTGATCTTGCCAGTCGTGAAACCGCGTTGAAGCAGCGCGAGGAGGCCGTGGCAAAATCTAAAGAGGCGATTGACACGCAGGTTGCCGAGAAACTTCAAAGTGAACGCGTAAGAATTGCCGCCGAGGAAGCGCAAAAGGCAAAACTTGCGATGGGCAACGACCTGACCCAAAAAACCAAAGAACTGACCGACCTTCAGGAAATTCTAAAGCAAAAGGACGAAAAACTTTCCGAAGCCCAAAAAACCCAGGCCGATTTGCTTAAACAAAAGCGGGAGCTTGATGATGCCAAGCGCGAGCTTGATCTGACCGTTGAGAAACGCATTTCAGAAAGTTTGGCCGTTACCCGCCAGCAGGCGCGGAAGGAGGCGGAAGACGAATTGAAACTAAAAGTTTCCGAAAAAGAACAGACAATTTCTTCGATGCAGAAGCAGATTGAAGATTTGAAACGCCGCGCCGAGCAAGGCTCGCAGCAGCTTCAAGGCGAAGTGCAGGAATTGGAACTTGAGACGTTGTTACGCGCCAGCTTCCCGCACGACAACATTGAGCCAGTTCCCAAAGGCGAATTCGGCGGCGACGCCTTGCAGCGTGTGCATAATCCGCTCGGTCAACCTTGCGGCACAATTCTTTGGGAATCCAAACGCACAAAAAATTGGTCAGACGGCTGGCTTGCAAAACTGCGTGACGATCAGCGCACCGCGAAAGCAGAGATTGCCGTGCTGGTCAGCCCCGTGCTTCCCAAGGACGTTGAAGCCTTTAATTTGGTCAACGACATTTGGGTCGCGCATCCGCGCGTTGCGATTCCCGTCGCCATCATGCTCCGGCAGTCCTTGATTGAACTGGCGGTTGCGCGTCAGTCATCCGAAGGCCAGCAAACCAAGTCGGAAATGCTTTATTCCTACCTTACCAGCCCGCGCTTTCGCTTGCGGGTGCAGGCGATTGTTGAAGCCTTTTCCAACATGAAGGAAGACCTCGACAAAGAACGGAAAGTCATCACCAAACAATGGGCAAAACGCGACGAACAGATTGAGCGCGTCATGCAAGCAACCGTCGGAATGTATGGCGATATGCAGGGAATCGCCGGAAAGACGTTGCAGGAAATCGAAGGGTTGGAAATGAAGATGTTGGAAGAAACTGCGGGCGATGGAGGTAAAAAATGAAACTCATTTACTTGCGAGTCCAAAATTTTCGTTCTTGTCGCGACGTGTCTTTGGAAATCGGCGACATGCACGCGCTGGTTGGCGCTAATAATGCCGGTAAATCTTCGGTGCTTCGCGCCTTGGATTTTCTTTTCAATCCAAGCACAAAATCACTCAACGAGGAATCCTTTTGTAACAAAGATACCGCGCTGGAAATTCGCGTCGAAGCCATCTTTGCAGACCTCAAAGAAAGCGAGAAAACCGCGTTGTCAGGCTGTTTGAAAGCCAACGGCTCATTCCACATGGCGCGTTCTGCAAAAATGGGGGCGAAAGCTGGTGAGGCGGATTCAGATGACGGTGAAGATAAAATCACGATCAGTCAGCACTACAAACAGCCAACGCCGCAACAGGAATGGCTTCAAGAATCAAAAATCAACGGCAAGAGCATTGGCGAATGGTGGAAAATTAAAGCTCAATTGGTCGTCAATGGAATTTCATTCGCAGCTTCTTGGCCGGCGGATGCGAAAACCCCGAAAGTTGATGACTGGAAAGAAAAGGCAAAACAATTTGTAGCCACCAACGCAGCGAACATCCCGATGGATGATGCTTGGATTGATAACCCCAAAGGTTACGCGAACGTCTTAAAGGGAACGCTGCCATTTTTTATCCTCGTTCCGGCTGTTCGCGACGTTACCGAGGAATCCAAAGGCACGAAAACTAGTCCGTTTGGAAAACTTCTGTATGCCATTTTGGAAACGGTGACAGCCGACAAAAAAACGAAGATCGAGCAGGTTCTCGCTGAAGTTGCCAAGCAGATGAATCGTCTTGGCGGAGCGGAGCGAGTCCCATTGATTGCCGAGACCGAAACGCAGTTGAATAAACTCCTGAGTGATTTTTTTGTCGGTTGCGACTTGGAAATCGAATTTCAGACTCCGACTTTAGAGACATTGTTGAGTGCGCCGAAACTTTTCATTGATGACGGGTTTAGAAATTCGGTTGAAAATAAAGGCCACGGACTTCAACGCGCGGTTATCTTTACCATTTTACGGCGTTATGCCGAGTTAATGACTTCTTCACCGGAGGGCAAAAAGCGAAGTCTCATCCTTGCAGTTGAAGAACCAGAGCTTTATATGCACCCGCAGGCGCAACGGACAGTCCGGCGGGTTTTCCGAAAAATAGCCGCCGGTGAGGATCAGATTATTTTTTCAACGCATTCATCGCTGCTGGTGGATGTCGCATATTTTGATGAAATCATTCGGCTCGAAAGTCGCGTGAAGAAGGAAGGCGATAAGAAAATCACTTACAGCGAAGCCTGGCAGTTGCCGATGCAGAAGATGATTGATGATGTTGAGTCGCGCTTCCCGAAGTTCAAGGGCAAAGTTTCGCCGCAGTCCATGCGCGACCGGTATTCGCACGCATATAATCCCCGCCGAAATGAAGGTTTTTTCGCGTCCAAAATAATTCTAGTCGAGGGACTGACCGAGGAATACAGCCTTCCAATCTATGCCGACGCAATTGCGGACTGCGCTTTTGACCCGCAAAACGTCAGCGTCGTGGAATGCAACGGCAAGGGAATGATGGATCGGCTTTACCGGATTTTTAACGAGTTGCACATTCCATGTTATTTGCTTCTGGATTTTGACAGCGGGAATGGGGACAAAAACATTATTGATAAATCAAAAGAACTTCTCGTTTTGTGTGGCGAAGCTCCAAATGAGCCGAATGCAGTTCTGATTGCCGATGGCGTTGCGTGTTTTCAGCATAACTGGGAGGCAGACTTGCGCGCAGAAACCCCGGACATTGATGCGTTGACTGCCGCTGCCGGTAAAGACCTTGGCGGCGACGTGGGAAAACCGCTTTTAGCGCGATATATTGCTCGGAAATTAATAGCTCAAACTCCGCCAGTTGTTCCGCCGACTTTGCAGAAAATCATTCAGAAGGCGGTTGCGATTGCTTGGAAGAAAAGTTGTATTCAACCAGCGGCGGCGCCCCCAGCACCCGCACCGCCGGTTACAGTTAATCCCGCGCCGGCCAAATGAGCAAAAAACAAAAATTGGAACTGACTTGGATCGGCAAGGAAAACCGACCCAAGCTTGAGCCGCGCATTTTGTTGGAAGACCCGGCGAAGTCGTATCACGCAAAGCATCGCGTGACGGACAACGACATTTTCGACAACAAGCTGATTTTTGGCGACAACTTGCTCTCGCTAAAAGCACTTGAGCAGGAATTTACCGGCAAGATTAAGTGCATTTTTATTGACCCACCTTACAACACCGGAAGCGCGTTCGAGCATTATGACGATGGAGTAGAGCATTCGTTGTGGCTGTCACTGATGCGTGAACGTTTAGAACTGCTTTGGAGATTGCTGCGCAAGGATGGTGCGTTATGGATTAGCATTGATGACAATGAAGGTCATTATCTCAAGGTGTTATGCGACGAGGTATTCGGGCGGCAATCCTTTGTCGCAACTGTTGTTTGGGAGAATTTCTATGGGCGTAGTAACGCTGCCGCAATTTCACCGGCACACAATTACTTGCTCGTTTATGCACCGCTTGGATTGGACTGGAAGAACGTCCGCAACTTGTTGGCACGCGATGAAAAAAGCGCGAGTAAATACACAAACCCCGATAACGATCCTCGTGGCCCTTGGCGTTCAGGCCCTATTTTTGCCGCTGAAGAACGGCATGAAGGTTTGATGTATTCGATTAAGACTCCGTCCGGTCGAACCGTAAAACCACCCCAAGGAAGCCACTGGCGAATGGTTGAGAGTGATTTTTGGAAAATGGTAAAAGAAGGTCGAATCATCTTCGGAGCGAAGGGAGACAACAATCCAGCCGTAAAACTTTTCTTAAATGAGGTTCAAAGCGGCCTAGTGCCAAGAACATGGTGGCCACATACAGAAGTGGGACATTCACAAGAAGCAAAGCGCGAAATCCAAGCGCTTTTCCCTGACACGATTCCCTTCGGGACACCAAAGCCAGAACGGCTCATCCAAAGAGTAATTGAAATGTCTTCAAACCCAGGCGACTGGGTTCTCGACTCATTCGGCGGCTCTGGCACAACCGGCGCAGTCGCACACAAAATGGGGCGGCGTTGGATCATGGCTGAATTGGAAGAAACTTGTCACACACACATTATTCCGCGTTTGCAACAAGTGGTTGACGGCACGGACGCAGGCGGTATTTCCGAAGCTGTTGGCTGGAAAGGCGGCGGTGGTTTTCGCTATTACAAACTTGCCCCGTCGCTTTTGAAAACGGACAAGTGGGGCAATCTGGTTATCAACAAGGAATTCAACGCCGATATGCTTTCCGAAGCAGTCTGCAAATTGGAAGGTTACACCTTCGCGCCGAGCGATTCACTTTATTGGCAGCACGGCCATTCATCGGAAAAAAGTTTCATCTACGTCACCACCCAACATTTGACCCGCGAGCAGTTGACGCAGTTGAACGACGAAGTTGGTTCAGCTCGTTCGTTGCTGGTTTGTTGCGCCGCGTTTCGCGGCAAGCCGGAAAATTATCCGAGCTTGGAACTCAAAAAAATCCCCAAGGCCGTCCTCTCAAAATGCGAATGGGGTCACGACGATTACAGCTTGAAAACGGAAAACTTGCCCAAACCGCCGCCCAAACCGGGACAGCAAGACTTGTTCGGCAAACCGGAGGGCAAGCAATGAATAAACTCGTCAATTCAATCGCAGGCCGTTTGAGCTTGCGCCCGCCGCAACGGGATTCGCTGGAAATTCTCGACCGCCTCACGGAGATCGTGCCGCCCAGCAAATCACCGGACGCCTCCGCCGCGCTCGCCATTATCAAATCCGAATATCCCAAGGTAACGGACTTTGAGCGTGAATTTCCATCCGTCTGCTTTGCGCTGGCGACCGGCGTTGGCAAAACGCGGCTCATGGGCGCGTTTATTTCCTACCTGCATCTGGCGAAGGGCATCAATAATTTCTTCGTGCTCGCGCCGAATCTCACGATTTACAACAAGTTGAAAACAGATTTCGAGCCGAACACGCCGAAGTATGTTTTCAAAGGCATTGCGGAATTCGCCACGGATACGCCGGAAATCATCACCGGCGATAACTACGACCAGCGCGCCGGTGGCTTTGCCGAACTGACCCGCGTGCGGATTAACATTTTCAACATTTCCAAAATCAATTCCGAAGTGCGCGGCGGAAATTCACCGCGCATCAAGCGGCTTTCGGAATACATCGGCCAGAGTTATTTCGATTATCTCGCCGGACTGCCTGACCTGGTGATGTTGATGGACGAGTCGCACCGTTACCGGGCATCCGCCGGCATCCGCGCCATCAATGAATTGAAGCCGATGCTTGGCTTGGAATTAACGGCGACGCCGTTTGTTGAAACGGCCAAGGGAGCAGTGCCGTTCAAGAACGTCGTTTATGATTATCCGCTGGCGCGGGCAATGGCGGACGGCTTTGTCAAAGAACCGGCGGTCGTGACGCAGAAGAATTTCGACGCCCGGCAATTCACCCCGACGCAGTTGGAGCGGATTAAGCTGGAGGACGGAATTCATTTGCACGAAAGCACGAAGGTCGAGTTGGAAACCTACGCCCGGCAGAATGATTGTCGGCAGGTGAAACCGTTCGTGCTGGTAATTGCCCGCGACACCACGCACGCCAAAGAATTGCTGGACTTGATTCAGTCGGAAAAGTTTTTCGAGGGGCGCTACAAAGACCGCGCCATCCAAGTGGATTCCAGTCAGACCGGCGCGCAGGAAGAGCTGATGATTGAAAAGCTGCTCAAAGTCGAAGACCCCGCCGAGCCGACGGAAATTGTGATTCACGTCAATATGCTCAAAGAGGGTTGGGATGTGAACAATCTTTATACCATCGTCCCGTTGCGTGCCGCCAACGCCCGCATTTTGATTGAGCAGTCCATCGGGCGCGGCTTGCGCCTGCCTTATGGTGTTCGCACCGGCGTAACCGCCGTGGATCGCTTGAATATCGTGGCGCACGACAAGTTCCAGGAAATCGTGGACGAGGCGAACAAGCCAGATTCCGCCGTGCGGCTCACCCAGGTCATTCTTGACCCGGCAAAAGATTTGCAGCCGACCAAGACGGTCATTGCCCAGCCGACCATCGTGGCAAAATTGTCCGCCGCACCCGCGCCGGCAACGCCCGGCGAGAAGCCGAGCAAAGCCGCCGAGCCTTTGTTTCAGACCGAGCAGGAGCGCAAAATTGCGGAGATAACCGTCAAAGTGATTCAGCAGCACGAGACGTTGCCGCAGGCAAATTATTTGCAGAAGGCCGAAATTCAAGCCGCCATCGTCAAGGAAGTCACCGCTTCATATACGCCGCCCGCGCAGACGGAATTGACCGGCATCGTCATCAAGCCGGACATCGCGGCGGTCGTGGCTAAAGCTACCAAGCTCGTCATTGACCAGACGATTAACATTCCGCGCATTGTGGTTGTGCCGACCGGCGACGTGACGAGCGGATTCAATTCGTTCGCGTTGGATTGCGCGTCAGTCCGCTTGCAGCCGGTGAGCCGCGAATTGTTGATTCAACATTTACGGACGGCCAAGCAGGAATTTTTGCAGAACGTCGGCGGGCAGTTGGTTGAAGCGCGCCCGGAAGACTACCTTGTGCGCGCCCTGATTGATTTCGATGACATTTCCTACGATGACCATGCGGACTTGCTTTACGACCTTGCCGGCCAGTTGGTGAAACATTTACGCAGTTACCTTTCGGAAGAAGACGCGGTGAACGTGCTGCAATACCACCAGCAACAGCTCGCCGCGCTCATCCATTCACAGATGCAGTTGCCGGGACATCGCTGGGAAAAAGCGACCGGCTACAAGGCGACGGTGAGCAAGGGCTTTTCTGCCTTGAAGGAAAATGCTTATACGGCCTTTGCCTCGGACGAAATCAAACCGTTTCGCATGACCTTGTCCGACCCGACCAACATAAAACGCTATGTTTTCGGCGGATTCAGCAAGTGCCTCTACGATTTCCAGAAGTTCGACGTGGACACCGAACGCCGCTTTGCGGTGATTCTTGAAGACGACGGCGAGGTGTTGAAATGGTTCAAGCCAGCGCGGAACCAATTCCAAATCTATTATCACAAGGACGCCGCTTACGAGCCGGATTTCGTCGTCGAAACCAAGCAGCAGCTTTTCCTTTGCGAGCCAAAACGCGCCGACCAGATGGAGAATCCCGAAGTCGTCGCCAAAAAAGCCGCCGCCGTCGAGTGGTGCAAGTATGCCACCGAACACGCCCAGCAGCATGGTGGTAAAAAATGGAATTATCTGCTTATCCCGCATGATGCCATCACCGGCAACATGACGCTGGCGGGATTGGCGTCACGGTTTGCGGTTGGTTAATTCGCAAGCGTTCTCCGTGAGTTTAGTTTAATTGAAAATGCCAAAAATAATTAAAATAGCATTATGAAGCTAACTGATAAATCCGTCATTGCTGCTAGTTTGAATGAGTCGAAAGGAATTCTCACTAAAATATCACCATCGTTATCCAAGCTGCCCCCCTCGTTTCCTAACGAGGTGTGGTATTGGGTAAACGCCAATCAAGGAAGATTGGAGACATGGTTTGATTTATTAGGTGAGGTTCCCGGTTCAGAAGAATTCTTAGTTCAACAGATTGAAATTCATCGTTCAATCTTGAATTATTTTTTAACTCATCTTAATGAAATTCTGGACTCTGCAAAAAAAAAGAGTAAGCGCGAGTCCGCTCCGGCTAGTAGGGCTGATGAAGATAGTGGTAAAGCTGCCGCTGTTTTGGCGGCTTTGGTTATGGAAATTTCGCCGGTTCGTTCGCCCAACCAAAACAAGCTAACTGCTGAATCTGATTTGGAGACTTTTGTTGAAGGGAGTGCCCTTGATAGAGTTGAGTTTGAAACCCATCTTAAAAATCTTTTGAGGAGCGCTATTGATTCAAACAAAATTATATTGTTGAAAAATCTGCTGACTCGTCGGTCGAAGATTGATAGTGGTGAAAACCCATCGCTCGTTGACCTTTGGAACGAAGTTAAACGAGTTGTTGAGGAAGATCAGGAGCAACGAAACAAAAAAAAGCCAAAAATTAAAGGTCCAGGTGAGGAACACTGATTTGCACCGGTTTTCAACAAATTCCCCAACCCGCGAGCATAGTCGTGTGGCCACAGGCCACACGACGCTCGCAAGGAGGGGGTGCCCCCCTTCCTTGACCTACCCCGCAGGCGCGGTTTTGCCCACCGCGCCAGTCAGGTGCCGACCCTAAAACCCCCTCCCGATATGGCGACGCGACGTGATAGAATTATAAAAATTCGCTGCTCCGAAGATGAATGGGATGAAATTCACGTCTCGTTCCCCAAAGGCCGGGTCAGCACCATCATGCGCCTGCTGGCCTTGGGTCAGCCGCCGCCCCGTTACAGCCCCGCCCTGGAAGTGCGCCGTAAAGAGCTTCAGGCGCTCGCCCGCATCGGTAACAACCTGAATCAGCTCGCCAGAGCCGTCAACACCGCCAACGTCGCCGACAGCAAGGTGGACGCCGCCCGCGTGCTCGCCAAGCTCGTCGAGATTCAGGACAAATTGGAATTATTATAATTCAATGATTTTCAAACCGTTCAAGGGTGGGTTGGCAACGGTTTCTTATCAGATGCGGAACCCCACCGCCAAGGTCTTGTTCGGCAATCCCCGCCAGACCAGCCGACTCATTCAGGCGTCCAAGTTTGCCCAGCCCTATTGCGGCATGACCTTGAGCTTTGAGGAGGAAGTCCTGCCCGCCGACGAAACCCGCATTCTGGACGAGTTCGTCAACTTGATCCGGGGCAGCTTGGAACCGGATGCTTTGGACATTCTCGTCGTCCAGCACACGGATAAGAAAAACCCAAAAACCGGCAAAGTCCGCACGGATTACCACATCACCACCGTCGAAACCGAACTGCGAACCGGCAAGCACATCACCATTTACCACTACATCAAAGACCACGACATTTTTTATGCGTGGGAGCGGATGGTGAACATCCGGCACAATTTCAGCCGCCCCGACGATCCCGGACGGCGACGGTCAACGCAAATTCCAAGACGAATCGGCAAAGACCGGAAAGCGGCGTTGGAAGCGATTGACAAGGCGGTGTCAGAAGGGGTCATTGCCGGGCGAATCAAGGATCGCTACGATGTCATCACATTTTTAGAAAAAGCCGGGTTCGCCATCACGCGGCATGGTAAAGATTATCTTGGCATTAAAGACCAAGACGGCAAAACCATTCGACTGAAAGGACTATTTTATGACTGCGGATTCGATAGCGGCAAACTTGGAAAAAGCCCGCTTGGAAGACCAGCAGGCGCAGACGCAGGAGCGGTTGAAAATCTTGGAGACGTGGAAAACCGATTTTCAAAACTCTTTGCTTACCGAGTCAAAAAATTTCAAAAACTCTATCGCACAGGCCGAAACAAAGGCCAGACGCCTGCTGTGGGTGGCGTTGGCGACGACAACTTTGTCCGTGCTGCTGACATCGTTTTTGATCCTAAACGCCGAACGGTCAGCCCGGAAGTTGAACGATCAGGCGCAGATATTTTTGAGCGGCCTCCACGCCTCGGAGGTGTTGGGGGAACGGGGGCTGATTCCGTCCGGCGACCTGACAAATTTCCCGGACGGTCGGATGTTTATCGAGGTGAAAAAATTGAAGGAATAAATTATGAAGACCCAACAATCGGAATTGACCAAGATACTCTTGGACAAATTGGAAGCTGTGACGCGCGATCACGAGGCGCAGCAGACGCAACAGCAGGAATTTTTCGCGCAACAACAGCGGCAATGGGAAAAGAAAGTGGCCGACTTGTCGGCGCAGGTGCAGGACTTGCAGCAGCAATTGACAGCTTTCTCGAAGTCGTTAACGCCTTTGACCAAGCAGTTAAATTCGCTCGCAACCCTCTCGGCTACCTTACGCGATTCCTGATTAAGAAAATCCGCATTAAGCAACAGCAGCGATTGCCAGTTGCACCGCAGATTAAGTTCCGTAGGCCGAAGATAAGTTGATTCGCCTTTTTGTCGCCTGATTCCTTTTTACGCCGCTCGTTCGCTCGATTTAATTACCGGTGTTCTTGCTCATGTTGGCAGTTCACATTTCCAGTTCGTTGATTTGCTGCCGTGCCATTTGACCGCAAAAAGTCGCGTCCAAACTTCACTGGCTTCAATCCGCGCCGGCTGGTTCTCGACTGCGCTTGTGTGCTCGCCCGTCGCGCCTGAATTTCACCCACCCCCCGCGCCAGACTTCCGGCCAGCGGACAGACCCGCAAGCCTCAAGACTGGCTTGCCTCAGGAACCCGCGCGACCGGCTCCGCCACCGCTCCGCTCGCCCCATCCATCGCTCCTTTCCGCCCGCAAAGTTTCGACGCTCCGCCGCATTGATCGGCGCGACCAATGCGCCGTTGAAGTTCTCCGCTGCGCTGCGCCCCTCATCGCCGCATCCGTCGCGGCAGCGTGTGAATGCCGCCTTGCGGCAACCTGAAAGTTGAAACGTGCCGGTCATGCTTCATGCGTTCGCAATGAATCCCGCCCGTCCCGCCCGCCACTGGCGGAAAATGTTTTGACGGCACGAGAGGGCGCGCGGCTTCGCCCGCCCAAGTCACGGCAATAGGGCGCGATGCTCCGCATATCGCCCCGGACGCCGCATTAGGCCGCGAGGTTTCACCCGGCCAAGACATCGGCATTAACCGTGAGAGCGGCCATTTTCCGACCGCTCCACTTCGTTCCGACGGCTCGAAAACTGTCCGCCCTCACTGGTAAAAACATATTTGGCGGAGACTGCGGCGAAATTCCCATTGCCGGGAAAGCCACGGAGTCCCGGCCATGTTAATTTTCCGCAGACTCCGAAAGTTTAAGGCGACGACCCTGCCGGGGGCAGAGAAGTTAGTTTTCCAATTGTTCATCATTTACCCCAGCCGTCAGCCAGCCATCGCCGCGCACCCGTCCGACACCGCTCCGGCATTGGGGGCGTGAGCGAAAATCGCGCCAGCGTCGCCCCGCCACCCTCCCGCCACTGTCACGCTTCCCGCTTCCGCCAGTTTTTGAATGCGCTTTCGCGCGCGTCGCGCTGTCTCCCGATCAGGTGAGGCGCGCGGCGACAGCAGGGTGACGGTCATCGGTTTGAAAAAAAATGAAAATTAAAAAAATGATTTTGGGAATTGAGGCGGCGGCTCTTGCGAGTGTCCGGCCTTCGGCGGTGTTGAAAAACGGCAGTCCAGCGAAGGAGGTTTTATGATTTTTCTCGAACAGCAGAAATTCCTTTTGGGGAAAATCGTGTTGACGCCGACGGCGTTGCAGTCGCTTTCCGTCGAGGAAATTTGCCGCGCGATTGACCGTCATTGCGTCGGCGATTGGGGGTTGGTTTGCGAGGCCGACCGCGCCGAGAACGAATTTGCGTTGCAGCATGGTTTGCGCGTGATGTCGGTCTTTGAATCGAAGGGTGGAGTTCGTTTTTTGGTTATGAGCGAATGCGACCGCAGCGTGACGACCGTGCTTTTTCTGTGTGATTTATGATGAAAACCGCGAGCCGCATTTTGCACGTTGACGCCGATAATTTCTTCGCGTCATGCGAGGGGATTTTGTCGCCCGCGTTACACGGACGCGCTTTGATTGTTGCCGGTGGTCGTCGGCAGAATGGTTTTGTTTTGTCGGCGAACCGTCGGGCGAAGCAGTCTGGAGTGAAGTCCGGCATGGCGTGTTTTATGGCGCGGCGATTGTGTGCCGAGTTGGTCGTTTGCCCCGCGCGCGTGGACGAATACAAAATTATTTCGGCGCGGATGTTCGCCGCGATGAATCGTTTTTCGCCGTTGGTCGTGCCGGTTTCGATTGATGAAGGTTTTTTGGATTTGTCCGCCGAGGCTGACGGCGCGGCACGGTGGCGCGAGTTGAGCGCGACGATTTTGCGCGAGGTTGGTTTGAATTTGTCCGGCGGTTTGGCAAATTCGCGCTGGCTGGCGAAGCTGGCGACGGACGCGGCGAAGCCGGGATTTTTGGAGGTGAGCGCCGGCACGGAGAAAGATTTTTTGTCCGCGCGTGATCTCCGCGAGTTGAGCGGCATCGGCGAGAGCCGCGCGCAAGCGCTGGCCGCTTTGGGCGCGCGGACTTTCGGCGACGTGGTCGCGCTGCCCACGATGCTGCTCCGCCAGCGTTTCGGCATTTGGGGGCAGAAATTGTTTTTGTTCGCGTCCGGCCAGTGGCCGGAAAAATTGGTGGCCGAGGTGCGGACGCGCACGATGATTTCGCGGCAGAAAACTTTTGCGTTCGACGTGATTGATTATGGTCGCGTCTTGCAATTCGGCTTGGCCGAGGTGAAAAAGTTGATGGCCGTTTTGCGCCGGGAGCAGCTTTTGCCGCGCGAGCTTGGCGTCGTTGTGCGGTTCGCCGATTTCAGCGAAGCCCGCGCCGAGCATCGTTTCCGCGCGGCGCAGGAGCGCGACGAAATCATTTGCGAAATGTTCGCCGCGAAATTTCGCGAGTGCATGAGCGGCCAGACAAAATCGGTGCGCCAGCTCCGCGTCGCGCTTTGGAATCTTTCGCCGCGACCGGCGCAGGGTTTGCTTTTTCCGTGAGGCTTGCGACGCGTTTTACTTTTTTCGTTCAAGTCCGCCGCCGTCTGGCGTCACCGGCTTTGACTTTTTCCACCGCTCGACTTCCTCCATCCACCCTTGGAATGACGCGTTTATCTCGGCTTTGCTTTTATTCTTCAAACTCGTAAAACCGCCGAGTTCGGCTGGTTTGCCTTCCCCTTCCTCCCATAGCCGGGTGCCATCCCACCAAATCCAAATCCGGCGGCTGCTCCCCACCAGCTTCACGCTGTAACACATCACCCCCGCGCGCCCGCGCCAGATTACCTCTTTTACACTGAATCCATTGAGCTTGATTTCCTTCAACGTGTCCGGCAGTTCCTGCAATCCGTGCGAGTAAATTTCAATCCGGTCAATGACCCGGTGGAACAACGCCCGCAGCGACATCCGCGCCTCTCGTCCTTCGGCCACGAGCAATTCCATGACCCTCCGCCCTTCCGCTTCAAAACTATCCCTTATGTATTGTGCGCGGCGATCCTGCTCCATCACCGCCGCCAACTCTTTCGCCAGCCGCCGCGACTTGGTTTCCCGCATGGTTATCTGATCCCACACCATCGCCGACTGCTTGCCGCCTTCCAACGCCTTGAGCAGATTCGCCAGCGCCGTGTCGTTTTCTTTTTTCTCATTTTCCAGCAGCGCAATCCGCGCCGACTACGCCGCCGGCGTTTCCGGCAACGCTTCCGCAAGGTCTATGTCCGCCATGAAGCCCAAGAAATGTTTCTCAAAATCGTTGTAGTGGATGCTGCTACCTGACAGCGGACGCGGGCCCGGCTTCTCGCCTCTGTCGATTGCTTTCTGCCGTTCCAGATACAGCGGATCGACCGTGGCATAATCGCTCGACAGATAGACGTAGTTCTTTTCCTTGTTCGTCAGGAAAAACTTCATCGGGAAATCGGGGTGATAACCGTCAAACAACAGTCCCGTAAACAGGTTGTTCGCGTCCGATTGTGGCCCGGCATTGAATGTCTTGATTGCCTTCGGCTGGATCGCCAGCCACGTCGCCTCATCAATCACGGCGGGGTAATAGTTTTTGATTACTTCGCCCGGCTGCTCTTTCCGTTGTTGCAGTTGCAGTTCCCCCAGCAGTGCGCGCGATTTCACGAGTTCTAAAATGTAATTGTCCCGCCAGCACTTCGCCCATGACCAGGTCGGCACTTTTTCGGCGTCCAGCATCCGGGCAATCTCACGTTTTCCTTTTCCCTCTTTCACCAGTTTGATAATCCGCTTTACGAGCTTGACCCGCTCCGGGATTGGTTCAAACCCGGTTTTGTCCTCTTTCAGCTTGAGCCAGGACGGACAATTTTTCGTCAAAACCTCCTTGCCCGCGATGGCCAGTTTGCGTTTTTGCGCCCAATTCTGCCGCGTAAAATCACTCTTGCGCGTAGATTCTTCATGCGCACGCTGCATCACGGCGAATGAGCAAATTATCGTGGCAAAATCGTCAATCGTTTTTTGGGTGTGTATTTTCCCATCTTCCAGCGTAATGACATCCAGCCCCAACTCGATGATTTCGGCGAGCTTGTTGTAGGCGACGCGCGGGGGCAAACGCGAAAAACGATCCAAATTTTCCAAAATTAGCACCGTGTTTTTGGTTTCGATTTTGCCCGCCTTGAGCGCCACGATCAGGTCGCCCAGCCGCCCGCGTTCAATGTTTTTCCCCGTCCACCCGGACACGCCTAAATCTTCGTAGCGCGTCTCGTTGAGGATCAGGTTGTTTTTCTTGCAGTATTCCTGCGTCCGCTCCAACTGGCGGCGGTGGGAATCCCCGCCCGCTTGCTCACCTTGCTTTGCAGATGAGAAGCGGATATAGCTAATGGCATGAGTTTTCGATTTCACTATTGCTTCGGCGTTCATAATAATGTGATTTACTTGTTTTGTAAATCACCCGCCCAATAGTGTCCATCCGTGGTTTAACCTTCAACCCTCAACCCTCAACCAACAACAAATCAAATGAGCGATAATCCCACACCCGCACCGGCACCCGCCGCCAAAACCCCCAAACACCACGGCCTGCTCGACAAACATCAGCTTGCCGAAATCAGCTACACCAACACCATTTACGGCATCGCCAATGACCCGGCGACCCTTGCCAAAATTCAAGACACCCAGATCATCACCCCCGCCTTTATGACCGGGCTGGGGACTGATTTGCAGACGATAAGCCAATACACCGGCGGCGCGTCCGAAGCCGTAATTGGCTCCGAACAGGAGACCGGCGACGAGACCACCGCCAAAAAAGCCCTGCTCATCAAAGTCCATTACATCCAGAGCAAGGCCAAGCTCAAATACACCGGCAACCGCAACGCCCTCGCCGAATACGGCATTGGCACGAACATAGACATCAGCCGCCCCGCGCTGGAAACCGCCGCCGACAACATTTTCAACAAGCTCAAGACCGACACCCTGCCGAAAATCACCGCGCAACACTCCACCGACCTCAAGGCCGCTTCCGACGCCTACAAGGCAACCAAGGTGACGCAAGTGGGCGGCAAGGGCGACGCCACAGATTTGCGGACAAAACTGGCGAACATGGTGGTGAGCCTGGCCACGCGCCGCCGCCAATTGCAGCACGCCGCCGACGGCGAATTCCCCTTCACCGACCCCGCCAGCGCCGGCATGAGAAAGAAATTTGATCTGCCGCCAACGCAGCCGTTGAACGCGTGATTGCGCTCTTTTCTTAATTCAAAGTAAAAACAACAACCAACCGAAATATGAAAAAACAACTGAAATTATTCTCGTTACTCACTATCAGCCCGCCCGCATTGATGTTGCTGCTGGCGGCCGTCTTTCTTGCCGGCTGCGGCACTCCGGTAATGATCAAGAGCGATCCTACCGGCGCGAATGTTTATAACAAAGGAGCCCAGGTGGGAACCACGCCATTTACGACTCCTCAAATTGGCCCGATGAGTGGCGCTTGGGTTGGGGAGTTAAGAATGGACGGATATGTCAACAAGCCGATCATGATTTCTTCTGCCAACCCGGCAGAAGTCTTGTTCACCCTTGAATTTCCAAAGGTTATTTTGTCCACCATTCCCAGTGGTGCCGACATCTTTTCAGAATCGGGTGAAAAGATTGGTCAGACGCCAATGGCCATCACGGTTGCCAACAAGAATCAAAATTATCAGTTGCGGCTTCTCTCTTACAATTCCAAAAATGTCACGCTGACGCCGACCTCGCCCAGCACTGTTGAAGTGAACATGGGAACACAAATTCCGGGCTATCTGCTGCCGGAGGTCACGGTGGCCGACCGGGGGTTGCAGGTGCAGTTCAGCACCGTTTTTGCGGACAGCGACGTGATTGAGCGCTCTCCGTCAGTGAAGGCGGTTCGTCGCCTCACGGATTTCCCGGCCACGCGCTGGGTCGGCGGCAGCGCACTATCGCCCGATGGCAAGCGGCTAATGATGGACGTGCTAGATCAGGAGCCGGCTCCGGATGGAACCCTTGTCCACTTCTCAAATTTGTGGGGAATTGACGTCGCCGCCGGTGGCCGCTTGCAGCGGTTCACGGACGGCCATTATTTTGATGAAGCGCCCGCATTTTCGCCGGATGGACAATTCACCTATTTCTCCTCCAGCCGCGCCGGCAAAAACAGCATTTTCCGTATGTCAGCCATTTCGCAATCGGGGCTGGGCATGGTGACATCAGGAACAACGATTGACCGTTATCCTCAAATCTCTCCCGATGGCCATACGTTACTGTGGACAGCTTATACTCAAGGATCAACCATTCCTCAATTGTGGAGTCTGCAACTCGCACCTAACGGATTGCCCACGGGATTGCCCTTGCAACTTCGCGAAGGTCAGGAAGCTCGTTGGTCGCCTGATGGCAAGACGGTTCTTTATTGCGTAATGGATCGCAACATCGGCAAATTGAAAATCTGGACGATGCAACCCGATGGTTCCCAGCCCACGCAATTGACCACGGCTTCCGACTGCAATGACATTCACCCGGCCTGGTCTCCCGACGGCACTAAAATCTTCTTTGCCAGCGACCGGGGGGTTTCCAATGGAGCTCAAAATTATGACATCTGGATGATGAATGCGGACGGCTCGAACCCGAAACAACTTACCACCAATGGTTCACGGGACGACCACCCGATTGTAAGCTCCGATGGCAAAACCATCTTCTTCCGTTCAAATCGCGGTTTGGAATGGAATATCTGGGTCATGGAACTGGCGGAGTAATAATAGCAAACAATAAAGTCAGAAATCCCCGGCTTTGCCGGGGATTTCTGACAAATAAAAAAAGGAAATCTATGGCAACAAAAACAATCAGCGGAGCTACGTTTGAGGATGTTGAGCAAGGGCTAGTTGACCAATGGGGGCGAAACTCCTTAAGGAATCCAGTTAAAACCGACACCCATGCAAAATGGACATTCCGCTGGGCAAGTCGAGGCGGCAGTGGCCAATGCAATGCAACCAAGACGGCGGATGGCGTTTCCGTCTCATTGTCGTATTATGTGTTGCCCATTGTGTGGGTGTTGTTGGTAGTGGCCTATGTTTTATGCATAGTGCCGGGCATAATTATGACGATCTCGCTTGCCATTAAATGGCCGGCTGGCAACGTCGTCATCGGCTTGCAATTTCCAAAGTTTGTTGAAGCTGTGGAGCGCGCAAAACTAGCACGTTTGCATTCCAAGCTCTGACACAGCCTCTGTCCTATGAGTAAAAAAATAGCCAATACCCTAAAGCCGGAGACGGTTGTTTTTATCATCCTCGCTCTTCTGCTTCCTCTATGGCCGATCACCTTGCCGATTTTCGGTTATTTGGCTTACAAATCTTATCTGAAGGGCGAACAAGAATGTTCAGGCCGTTCCTTGGAAGATGTTCGGAAAGCAAAGGAACTGCTCGATGCTGGGGTTATCAACCAAGCGGAGTTCGACGCCATCAAGGTTAGGACACTATACAAGTGATGAAACGTCGAGCCAGTTATTAGAGCCACTATAATAAGGGAATATCGCCCACCATCCAATGAAAACACAATTAAGAACAACCTTCGTGTTCTCGCTCTGGCTGGTTTGCAAAACAGTTTTAGCTGCCAATCCGCCGCCGACTATTTCACCGGGCTCTCCAAGTTCGCCGGGAACATTGGTGGGTTCGTTGACGCCGACATTTAACTGGAATTCCGCGAATGGCGCAACGGGCTATGGCCTTTACATTCGGGATATGACGGCGGCGGGAACGCCTATTATTTATCCCAATGCGAATGGCATAACGGCGGTTCCGTTGACCGGCACTTCTTTGGTTTTGCCAAAAACATTGACGGGTGGGCATATCTATCGTTGGAACATGACAAGTTTCAGCGGCTCGACAGAAGGTAGTGCGGTTTCCGGCGTGCTTTATTTTCAGACGCCTTTGGCTGTTGTTAGCACACCAACAGTCAGTTCAGCGAGCGGTGGAAGTTCGGCGGGAACGATTGCGGTCACTCCATCACCAATCGTTATCGTGAATCCGCCGATGATCAATGCTCCGGGCAGCGCGAGTTCACCCGGAACGGTGTTGAGTTCGTTGACGCCAACCTTTGGTTGGAATTCTGTAAATGGAGCAACGGGTTACGGACTTTACATCCGGGACATGACAGCACCAGGCACACCGCTAATATATCCTAATTCATATGGAACAACCTATCCTCCGCTGACTGGCACATCGCTCCTCTTGCCGGGCGGCTATTTGGTCAATGGACATATTTACCGCTGGAACATGACCAGTTTCAGCGGCTCGATGGAGAGCAGCACGGCTTCGAGCGTCCTTTATTTTCAAACGCCACCGGCTGTGGTCAGCGCACCGGTGGTCAATTCGCCAAACAGCGGAACGTCTGCTGGAACGGTGACGATTTTGCCCCCAACGACCATTTCTCCCGGCTATGCAAGCTCGCCGGGAATGGTAACAAGTTCGCTCACGCCTGTTTTTAGCTGGAATGCCGCAAGTGGAGCAATGGGTTACGGCCTCTACATTCGGGACATGACGGCAGCAGGAATGCCACTCATTTATCCAAACTCCAGCGGAAATACACTTTCTCCATTGACCGGCACGTCTCTGACTTTGCCAAATGGTTATTTAATCAATGGACACACCTATCGTTGGAACATGACGAGTTTCAATGGCTCAACCGAGATCCTTGCGGCTTCCAGCGTTCTCTATTTCCAGACGCCACCGGCTGTGGTCAGCACGCCGACGGTAACTCTACCGAGTAGCGGAAGTTCGGTAGGAACGGTTACGGCCAATTCCACGCCAGCCGTCATGCCAAACAGTTCTTCCTCGTCAAGCTCCTCACCTTCTTCAAGACAAATCTTGGGTAACAGTTTGCTGATTCACAATATCTCTGGACAAGCAATGATAGCAACGGTTGTTGGCAATGATGGCACGACAAAGACGATCAACATTCCAGCTATTGATAACAATGCCCCAATGTGTAAGCTAAATGCGCCCGCTCAACAGTCTTCTTCTGGGATTTCATATTATTCTGGCGTCACCGCTGCAATAGGCGTTGGTGCTGGAGGTGGAGATGTATCATTTACAGTAAGCGGTGATGGTAGTGGTCAACTTACTCTAACAGTTGGGGCAGCCGGTGTTTTGCGTGGATCTGTTTATACAACAACAACTGGACAATTTGGCGCTTGTTGGGCGCCTGGAGCAAATTTTGGAGTGTCTTTTGCTGAAGGTTATGTCTGCCTCGGCACCGATGGAATAACTCTTGGTGCTGATGCGTCTCCGGGTGGTGTTGTTACGGGATTTTCAATCGGATTTAAACCGGTGCCGCCATCAAGTAGTTCTAGTTCGTTACCCAGCAGCAGTGCGAATTCCTCTATGGTTTCTTCACCGCAAATTTCCACGAGTGCGCTTTCAAAAAACCAAACCGCTTTACCCGCGCTTCAAAGCGTTGCTACCAAATCGGTCGTCACCTCCACTCCGCAATCAGCCGTGCCCGCCATGCTGATGTTGCGGACACTGCCACGCGAAGGAGGCATGGTGAGCGGAAATGGGACATATGACATGGGCAGTTCTCGAACGGTGACCGCCACACCAAACAGCGGATTTATATTCGAGAACTGGACGGAAAACGGAAGAGTTGTGAGTTCGTCAGCCAGTTACAATTTCACCATCAATAACAATCGTAACTTGGTAGCGCACTTCCGGCCAAATTTTATGAATCGCCCTGGCACGCCAAATTCGACACCCAACGGCCAAAATCCAAATCGTAGGTCTTCATTAGCGCTTCCGCAAAATTCTTTTCGTGGCACAAACCAGTTTCAGCGCTGAGGTCTGACATTGTTTTGCTGCCCGTCAAATCGGCGCAATCCGTGTAATCTGCGGTTGATGCGCGGCATTTCGACTTCAAGCTGGACTTTTAGGGCGGCTTTTATCAGCATTTTCCCATGTCAAAACCAGCCAGGGCCGGTGACGCGGCCAAAAACAGCCTGTCGTTTGAAGACGCCAGGCAAATCCGCGCGGCGGAATGATGGAAATGGGCATTTGAATTTGGTTTGCCAAAAATCGGGCGGGAACCTATTTTACATAATATGGCTGAAACTTTTACAGTGTCCGAGGCGCAGGCCAACCTGCCCAAACTGGTGAAGCAGGATTCGTTCTCGATTTCCAGGCATGGAAAGGTCGTCGGCGTTTATTTGTCGAAGGAGCGGATTGAAGCGTTGATCGAAACCGTGGAGCTGCTCGGCGACGAGGATTTTTTGAAATCGCTCCGGGATTACAAATCCGGGCGGATGAAATTCAAAGATGTGAACGTGTTGGATGAAAACTAGGGTTCGCATCGGCAGTCAGGTGGAAAACTTCGTCGGCGCGCTCGCGCCGGAGCCGCGCCGGATGGTGCGGCGGGCATTGAAGGGGCTGGCCGAACACAAGGGCGACACCCGGCAACTGGAGGGAAAACTGGCTGGATTGTGGCGGTTGCGCGTCGGACGGATTCGCGTCATTTATGAAATCAAGGCGGCTCGCGGGGAGCGTGTCTTCTTTTGCTTTTACGCGAATTACCGGCCGGTGATCTATTTGATCCTGGAACAGTTGCTGGCGTCCGGCTTGGTGGAGGAAATAAAAAATTAGAAGACAGAAGCCGTCCGTCGTCAAAATGGCAAGCCAGACATTGCTATCGAGAAGAACGCGCACGGGGCAGGGCGAGAATTTCTGTTTCGGTCAGGGAGCTTTTGCGGGGCAGACGGTCGAAAGCCGCCAAGGCGCGATCCAGTTCGTTTTCCGTCGAAAAAAGGTATTGATAGACGCGCTCGACTTGCTCATCGGGCAGCCGCTGGATTTCTTCAATGACCTGCGTTGCGTTCACATTTCCAATCTAGCCGCTGCCACCGAAATAGCAAAGCTGAAAATCAAACTGGAAATGCGTGAACGTTTCGACTTCAAGCTGGACTTTTTGGGTGGTTTTTATCAGCATTTTCCCATGTCAAAACCGGCCCGGGCCGGTGACGCGGCCAAAAGCAGTCTGCCGTTTGAAGACGCCTTGAAAACTGGAAGGTGTCGTTTTGCAAAATGGTTTCCATGTCCTCTTGGTTTGGTCGTGAATCAAGAGGCTGACACCAACTCCGGAAATTCACGCGACGCGGCGACCTGACACCTGCCGCGCGTCCTATGCCGGCGATTTGGCTGTTCGCAGGTTCGGAGTTGACGGATGCCGGGGTTTTAAGGATGATATTGCGGTATGGTAGAAACAGAATCTTCAAAACGGCCCCCTGAATAACGGTCGTCCAGCTGTGTTCTTCCTCGGTAAAGCGGGATCGGCCTGCCAGACAATGTCGTTACCGTGACATCTGTGCCGTGAAAATTTTAAAATACGGAGTCGGCAGGCTTAAAAAATGAAACGAGAATTGAGAAAGAGTCGAACAATGAAAGCTAAATGTTTGCGTCTGTGTGTCCTGTCAATGGCGGCAGGTGGGATTGGTGTGCTGATGTCAGGCTGTGTCGTTGAGCCAGATGGACGGGTAGTGTTCCGGCCAGTGGTGTATGTTGCACCCCGTCCGGTGTATGTCGCTCCGCAACCGGTGTATGTCGCTCCGGGACCGGTGGTCGAGGAGCCAGTCATGGTTCCCGACACTTATGCCTGGGATGGTGACGAATTCGTCGGTGTCGTTGGTGACCAGTATTTCTATTTGGGACCTGGTGATGTCTGGCTGGTCTGTGAACCCTTCCGGCTGGAGCGTTTCCATGGATGGGAAAGGGGCCATGCTGATTGGCGGGAGCACGCCATTCGCAATGATCGTTTCCGAAAAGATGCCCGTGGACATGTCCAGCCGGTTGGGCATGGCGGGCCGGCAAAGTCTGCCCCGAGGAAGAATGATGAAAAGGGCGGGCGTTGATTGTTGCTCCTGAAAGTTTCGATCTGAACTGAAAGCCGTTTTTCATGTCTTTCGACAAGGAAAGCGGCTTTTCATTTGTTCCAATCCGTTTGATTGTTTGGCGGGCTGGATGGCGAAGGTTGATTTTCCCCGGCCTCCGCCGCCGCAGTTCCGGCCGGGAAATCGAGTGCGGTGTGCGTGTGTCGTGGTCTCCTTGACGGGCGGGAATATGCAATTTCCGCGATTTTTTTGCTGGTTTCAAAAAAAATTGCTGATAATATTTGGGCATAGTCAACCCAAATCACACTTATGGAAATCATATTCAACTGCCCCAATTGCAGTCAGGAACTGTCTGTGGATGCCGCGGGTGCCGGTTCGGAAATCCCATGCCCGACTTGCGGTGAAAGCATCACCATTCCAGAAAAAAATGGGAAACCCGCTCCAGCCGCGTCCGAGGAAGTCAGCGCGCCGAGCCTCGCGCCCAGCGCCATGGCGTCGTCCGCCGGCGCCAAGGTGGAATTCCATCTCAAGGTGCCGGTGCATGCCACGTCTGGCGAAAGTCTCATCAAAAAAGCGGCCGTTCCGCTCGAAGCCGTCGCCAAGGGCGCGGACAAACAAATCCGTGTGCGGACCGTGCGCCACGACAAGTGCATTGACGCCGGGCATGACAAGTTTGACGAGGTCGTCTCCAAAAGTCTGGCGGAGGTCGGCGAGCACAACATCATCAGCATTCACACCATCAGTTACGAGCACTTTGACGTGCAGACCCAGAAAGTGATGACGGATTACGGGCTGGTGATCATTTACCGGGGCTGATTTCAATTTGCCCGTCTTGACTTGCCGATTCCAGCCCGTTACTTTCGCCGCATGAACCGCCGGTTCGTTTTTTTACTGTTGTTGATTGCGGGCGCGATGCTGCTGCCGTTCCGCTCGCCGGCACCGTTGTATTACACTCCGGGCGAGGGCTGGTATTATGAGCCTTATGGCGAGAAGGCGAACTGGCAGCGCCCGCGTGCCAAGGAGCAGTTGGAGGTGGCGGAGCAGGCGTTCACCAACAAAAATTACAATGTGACGCTCCACGCGGCGCATCGCATCGTGCGCGTGTGGCCGCTTTCGGATTATGCGCCGCGCGCCGAATATCTCATTGGCCGCTGCCTCGAAACATCGGGCAAGGACGAGGCGGCGTTCAACGCCTATGAGGCCATCATCAACAAGTATCCGCACAGCGAGAGTTACGAGGACGTGCTGTGGCGCCAGTATGAAATTGCCAACCGTTTTCTCGGCGGCGAATTTTTCAGGCTGTGGGGCACCATCCCGCTTTACCGCTCGATGGATGAAACGGCCAAGCTGTTCAGCACCATTGTCACGAACGGGCCTTTCAGCGACGTTGCGCCGCACGCGCAATTGTGCATCGGCGCGGCACGCGAAAAGCAGAAGGATTATCCCGATGCAGTGAAGGCCTATGCCACCGCAGCCGACCGCTATTACAACCAGCCGGTCATCGCCGCCGATGCGCTTTACCGCGAAGGTCTGGCGTATCAAAAGCAGGCGTCCACCGCCGAATACGATCAGGGCACTGCCGCGCAGGCCATCGCGGCTTACACGGATTTTCTGACGCTGTTTCCCGATGACAAGCGCGTGCCGGATACTAAAAAGGCCATCGTCGCGCTCAAAATGCAGGAGGTGGAGGGTAATTTCAGGATTGCGCAGTTTTACGAGCAAAACAAGGTTTTGAACGCGGAGCAAAGGCGTGTCGGCGCGCTGGTTTATTACAACCAGGTGTTGCAGCTCGACCCCAACTCGCCGTTCGCCGCGCAGGCGCGCCAGCGCATCGAACAACTCAAGCAGCGCGTCCCCAACCCGCCCGCCAGTTGAAATGCGCCCGCTGATTTTTTTTGCAATTTGTGTGACGGCGTTTTTATCCGCCGGTTGTGCCGGATACCACCTCGGGCCGGTCAACGGTGCGATCGCCGGTGAAAAATCCATTGAGATCGTTCCCTTCAACAACCAGACGCTGCAGCCGCGTCTGGGCGACGCGGTGACGCAGGCGTTGCGCGAGCGGATGCAAACCGACGGCACCTATCGCCTCGCCACGCGCGATCCCGGCGATGTCGTCGTCACCGGCGTGATAGCCAGCTATCGCCGCGAAGGCGTGAGCTTTTTGAGGACGGATGTCACGACGGCGGAAAATTACCGCGTGGAACTCACCGCGCATGTCACGGCGCGCGACCGCGCCACGGGCAAGGTGTTGTTCGACAAAAATGTGAAAGGTTACACGCTTGTCCAGGTCGGCACGGATTTGGCGGATTCCGAGCGCCAGTCAACGCCGCTGCTGGCGGAGGATCTGGCGCGCAACATCACGGAACTGCTGACCGAAGGCGCGTGGTAGAAATCGTCGGAACCGGTTTGTGGCTTCCAATGTCGGCTTCCTGGCAAACCTCAACCTGTATATTTTCCAGTCAAGGACGCCCGGCCGCGATGGCGGGCGTGTTCATTGCCGCTTCCACCAACTGGTCAGCCCCTTCGATTTTTGCTGGGTCTGCGGAAATTGGGATTGCTGCCTTAGCAACAGGCTTCGCGCCGCCTCAAGGGTCATGATAAATTCGTCGTAACTCAAGTAGCGGTCTCCCGGATTTTTGGCCAGCACCTTCACCAGCGCGTCGCTCGCCGGCTGGGTGATTTCGGGCACGACCAGATTTGGCGGCGTCAGCGGCGTGTTGACCTGGGCGACGATGACCTCCTCGATGGTCGGCGCGTCGAACGGCACATGGCCGGTCATCGCGTGATACAGTGTCGCGCCGAGGCTATACATGTCGGACAAAAATGTTTCCGGCTCCCGCTTGATTTTTTCCGGCGCGACGTAATACGGCGTGCCCCAGGTCACGTCCTCGACCTCGTGCTCCACGTCGGCTTTGCGCGCAAGGCCGAAGTCAATGAGCTTCGGCTCGTGGTCGGCGTTGAAGAGGATGTTGCCCGGCTTGATGTCGCGGTGGAGCAGGTCGTATTTGAGTGCCATGTCGAGAGCGGAGGCGATTTTGATGCCGATGTCGAGCACGTCGAGTTCGGGCAGCAGGCGCAATTTTTCGATGCGCGCATCGAGACTGCCGCGGTCGGCCAGTTCCATGACGAGATATTGCTGCCCGTCCCATTCGTCGAACGTGTAGAGGTGGACGATGTTCGTGTGGTTCAACCGTGCGCAGGCGCGGGCCTCGCGGTAAAACGCCTCCAGCGCCTTTGTGTCCTGGAGCAGCTCCTTCTTCATCAGCTTCACCGCCACCATGCGTTCCAGTGTGGTGTCCCAGGCGCGATATACCGTGCCCATGCCGCCCGACCCGATGATGCTCCGCAACTCGAATTGCCGCAGCATCATGGGCATCATGATGGGATGCCCGCATTTGGTGCAGGGCACCGTGCCCAGAGGCTGCAAATCGCCGGGGATGAAGACCTTCGTCTCACACCAGCCGCAGGTGACCATTCGTAATTGTTCGCTCATGCTTTGAGTCAATTTAACACCGCTTGGCCGTCCGACAACGCCTTTTTTTCCTGCAAAAACACTTTGACAAATGGGAAGAAATGGTGTTTCTTATCGCCGGTTAAACATGAGAACCACGTTTGCAATCAAGATGCTGAAGCACGCGCCGGTCATTGGCTGCATGGCCAACTGGCAGCGCGGCTCCCGTCCATCGGGCATCGTGGGGTTGAAATTCTAAACGAGCAAACGATTTTCAGGAACCCGCGATTGCCAAGTCAATCGCGGGTTTTCTGTTTTTTAGCCAACCCAAAATGAAAGGAAAGACATGAACATGAACAAAACAAGGTTGCCGGCCGAGTTCGGTCCCGAAACGCGCTTCGAGCTGCGGCCCGCGCCGCCCGCGCCGTTCCGCGCGACCAGGGAAAACGAGTTCGAGCGGCTCAAAACCAGGCTCCTCACCGAGCAACTGGCCGGGGCGACGCCGGAGTTGAACACTCCGCTGCGGCGCGCGGCCAACGAAGCCGCCGCGCTGGCGTGGGTGACGTTTTACCCGCTGCTGGTGTTCCCGGTGCTGTTCGAGGAAAAAACCGCCGCTGCCGTGCGCCAAGTCGAACGGCAAACCCGCATTTACGCGGACAGCCGCGAACTCGTCGCCGCATGAAAACGCACCAGCTTGAAGCGGAAGCAATGCGCGCACGGGAAGCCGTTTGCGCGGGCGAACTTTTTCGCGCCCGCGCCAACGGCTTCCCGCCGCGCTCTTTTGTTTCCGGGAAATAACCTCCGGAGCGCGATTCGCAAAATTCATTTCTCCTCGACGCGCTGAATCCGCGCGCCGAGTTTCCGCAGCTTGGCGTCCATCCGCTCGTAGCCGCGATCCAGATGGTAAATGCGGTTTACCTGCGTCGTGCCCTTGGCCGCCAGCCCGGCAATCACCAGCGCCGCCGACGCGCGCAAATCGCTCGCCATCACCGGCGCGCCGCTCAACGGCCGGCCGCCCTTCACAATCGCGCTCGGCCCCTCGATTTCGATGTCCGCGCCCAGCCGCGCCAGCTCGCTCACATGCATGAACCGCGATTCAAAAATCCGCTCGGTGATGATGCTGATGCCCGGCGCCTGTGTGAACAGCGCCGTCATCTGCGCCTGCACGTCCGTCGGGAAACCGGAATACGGCAGCGTCGTCACGTCCGACGGTTTCAATTTTCCCTTCCGCCGGACCACCAGATTTGCACCGCGCTTTTCAACGCCCACGCCCGCCTCGTTCAATTTGTCAAATACCGCCCGCAGGTGATCTGCTCGCGCGCCGTGGATGGTGATTTCACCGTCCGTCGCGGCGGCGGCGATGGCAAACGTCGCCGCCTCGATCCGGTCGGGAATGACCTCGTGCTCCGCGCCGTGCAATTTCTTGACGCCGGTGACGGTGATGGTCGGGCTGCCCGCGCCGGAAATCTTCGCGCCCATCGCGGACAGAAAATCCGCCAGATCCACCACCTCCGGCTCGCACGCCGCGCTTTCGATGACTGTCACGCCGTCGGCCAGCGCCGCCGCCATCATCACATTCGCGGTGCCGAGCACCGTGGAACCGGCGCGTCCACCGAGAAACATCGGCGCGCCGCAAAATTTCCTCGCTGTCGCGTCCACGTAGCCACCTTCGATTTTGATTTTCGCGCCGAGCGCCTCGAAGCCTTTCAAGTGCAGATTGATGGGCCGCGCGCCGATGATGCAGCCGCCGGGCAGCGAAATCCGCGCCCGGTGCAGCCGGCCCAGCAGCGGCCCGGCGATGCAAATCGAACCACGCATCTTCCGCACCAGTTCATAATCCGCGTAGCCGTGGATTTTTTTTGCCCGGACGGCAAGCGTGCCGTCGGCAAGCTTGGCCGTCGCGCCGAGCGAGGCCAGGATTTGCGCCATGAACCGCGTGTCGCTCAAGTCCGGCACGCGCCGGATGACGCACGGTTCGTCCGTCAGCAATGTTGCCGCCATGATGGGCAGCGCGGCGTTTTTGCTGCCGCTGATTTCAACCGTGCCGTGCAACGGCACGCCGCCTTTGATTAAAAAACTTTCCATTTTTGTCAAACCGCAGAGACGCCGAGGCGCGGAGAAAAGAATCAAACCCTGCGTCTCCGCGTCTCTGCGGTGAATTAAATTTTTGCGACTAAAATTCTCAAACGTTGAGAGTAGTCTTCCTTCACCGCCTCGACAATCCACTTTTGCATTTCAAAAATGCTTCTGACGGCTTCCGCCTGGCCGTCACCGAATTCCAGCATGATTTTTCCATCCGGCTTGAGGAACGGCTTCGCCTCCGCCGCGAGCCTCCGGTAGAAATCCAACCCGTCTGCGCCGCCGTCGAGCGCGGCGCGCGGGTCGAAATCGCGCACCTCGGGCTGGAGCGTGGCGATTTCGGCGGACGGGATGTAAGGCGGATTACTGATGATGAGGGCAAATTCCCATTTTTGGAGGGACGAAAATCCGTCGCCTTGGAGAAATTCAATCCGTTCCGCGACTTGATTTCGCGCCGCGTTTTCTTTTGCCAGAGCAAGCGCGTCCGCTGAAATGTCCGTCGCCATGACTTTTGCGTTCGGACATTTAACCGCAAGTGCGATGGCGATGCAGCCGGTGCCTGTGCCGAAGTCTAGGGCGGTAGGGACACTGGTTTGGGAGGGGCGGCGTGTCGCCGTCCCTGAATTTGGGTCGCCGACACGGCGACCCTCCCAAATTGAATCAAGAAATTGCCAGCCGAGTTCGGCGAGCGGTTCCGTTTCCGGCCGCGGCACGAGGGCGTGACGGTTCACGGCGATTTCACAACCGCAAAACGAGGTTGAGCCGACGATGTGCTGGAGCGGCTCGCGCTGGCCGCGGCGTTTGACGAGTTCGCGCAGCGCGTCCGTTTCCGCCGGTGTCAGCACGCGATCGAAGTTCAAATACAGCTTCATCCGCGGCAGCTTGAGCGCGTGCGCAAGGAGCAATTCGGCCTGCAGGCGCGGCGACTCGGCACCTTTTTTGCCAAGGAAATCTGCGCTCTTTTGAATTGCCTCAAGAACGGTCATGGTTTTTTCGCCTTCGGTTTGTCGTCATCATATTTGACATGGAATCCAATTTCGCGGCGTTTAGGTTCGGGTGGCGTCATCAACTGGCGGATGGCGTCGAACACAATCTTGAATTGCGCGTCGTATTTTTTCTCCAAGGCGGCGAGCTTGCGGGAAAGTTCGGCGTTGGAGGCGAGCATCTGCCTCAGCCGCACGAAGGCGCGGACGACTTGCACACTGGTCAAAGCGGCGCGTTCGCCGTTCAGAACATTTGCCAGCATCAACGCGCCGTGTTCGGTGAAGGCGAAGGGGAGATGCGGTGAAAACTTGATTCGGACGAGGTGGTCACAATTTGTGACCACCTCCGCTTTCTCCCTTTCCGTCAATTGAAACATGAAATCTTCCGGGAAACGGATTGCATTGCGCTTGACCGCCTGGTTCAGAACCTTGGTTGTGACGCCGTAAATCTCCGCCAAATCCGCGTCAAGCATGACTTTCTCGCCGCGAATCAAAAGGATGCTGCGTTCAATGCGTTCGGTGGGAATGAGAATGGCTGGCGAATTCACAAGCCGAGCCTGCCAAAAAAACTATTTTCCTTCAATCCCTTTGAGATAGGCAAAAATGAGTTCCGGCAGGTCGTGGCTGTAACCGCCTTCGAGCAGGCTGAAGAACGGCACACCCAATCCGCGCAGCGACCGGCCCAGCCAGTGAAAATCCTCCGCCAGCAAAGTGCCGTTGGCCAGCGGGTCGTGCGCGCAGGCGTCAAAACCGGCGGACACGGCGACGAGGTCAGGTCGGAAATTTTTCAAATTGCCGAGCGAACGGGCAAGTGTGGCGCGATACGATTCGCGCGGCGTGTCCGGCGCGACGGGATAATTGAAGGAGTTTGTCCCGGCATTCGCCGCGCCCGTGCCGGGAAAGCAGGGGAACTGGTGGACGGAGAAAACCGCGCAGCCGGGCCGGTCCAGCAAAATGGCTTCCGTGCCGTTGCCGTGATGCACGTCGAAATCAAAAACGGCGACGCGCTTTGTTCCGGTTGCCAGGGCTTCTAGCACGGCGATGGCGGTGTTGTTCAGGTAGCAAAAACCCATCGCGTGGTCGCGCGTGGCGTGATGGCCGGGCGGGCGCATGAGACTAAAAACATTTTCACCGGCGCACGCGGCTTTCAGCGCGTCGAGCGCGGCGGCGACGGCCGTGCGCGCAAAGCCGGCGATGTTTTCGCAAAACGGGGTGTCGTCGTCGAAATCGCGCGGGATTTGCAGGCGCGCCAGGAGTTCCGGCGAGTGGGCGCGGAGTATCTGCGCATCTTCCACCCGGCCCGGCCCGGCCCAGCGGAGTTGCAGTTCCGTCTGGATTTTCAGCCGCTCGACGGCGCTGCTGATTCGCTCCGGCCGTTCGGGATGGCCTTCGCGCGAGTAGCCGGTGCAGCGTTCGTCGGTGATGATTTTCATTGCGTCGCAACCATCGTTAGCAAAAGATTCGGCGGGAATAAATTATGAAAAGCAAATTGTTCGTCATCGCGGCTGCGTTCGGCACGTTTGCCTTTGGCGCCGGCGCATGGGATTACGAAGGCCATCATGCCATCAACGATCTGGCGCTGGCGTCGTTGCCGAAGGATTTCGGCGGATTTGAGATGACGCCCGCGTTGAAAGGGCGCATCGAATTTCTGGCGGGCGAGCCGGACCGCTGGCGGAACGTGGGCGATCTGCCGTTGAAAAACTTCAACCCGCCGGATCATTACATTGATTTGGAGGATTTGAAGCTTTACGACCTGACGCCGGAGACGCTGCCGATGATGCGCTACGATTTCGCGGCGGACATCGCGAGGGCGCGCGCGGCGCATCCCGAAAAGTTTCCGCCGATTGATCCGGACAAGGACGCCGACCACACGCGCGAGCTGGACGGATTTCTGCCGTGGGCCATCACGGAGAATTACGACAAGTTGAAATCTGATTTCAGTTCGCTGAAGGCGTTCCGGCAATATGGCGGCACGCCGGAGGAAATCGCCAACGCGCAGGCGGACTGCATTTATGTGATGGGCGTGATGGGGCATTATGTCGGTGACGGTTCGCAGCCGCTGCACACGACGGTGCATTTCAATGGCTGGGTCGGTGACAATCCCAAGGGCTACACAACTCGGACGACATTTCATGCGTGGATTGACGGCGGTTATTTTAAAAAAACCGGCGGGATACAGGTGGAAACGCTCGTTGGAAAAATCCAGCCTGCCGCGCGCATCGCCAACGCGGATCAGCCGGACGGGGTTTTCCGGGCGGCGGTGAATTATCTTGTCGAGCAGAACAAGCTGGTTGAGCCGCTTTATGAATTGGAAAAAAACGGCCAGCTCACCGGCGAGCCCGGCAAGGGCATGGATGGCCTGCCGTTTCTTGACGGACAGCTCGTCAAGGCCGGGCAGATGCTCGGCAACATCTGGCTGACCGCCTGGCTTGAAGCGCCGGAGGACACTTATCTCGAACGCCAGCTCCAGCAGCGCGCCGACGCCAATGCGGTGACAAAATGAGCGGGGGAACGGCCACGCGCATCGCCGCGGCGACCGGATTTCTGGCCGTGGCACTTGGCGCTTTTGGCGCGCACGGCTTGAAAGGTATCCTCGCGCAAAATGGCACGGCGGCGATTTGGGAAAAAGCCGTGTTCTACCACTTCATCCACGCCGTGATGCTGTTCCTGCTTGCCGGACGAAAGCCGTTTGCGGCAGGCGCGTGGTGGTGTTTCCTGGCGGGCATTGTGTTTTTTTCCGGTTCGCTCTATTTGCTCGCGCTGACGAACGAGCATTGGCTTGGCGTCATCACACCCTTCGGCGGCGCGGGCCTTCTGGCCGGCTGGGTGTGTCTGTTTTTCAACGCCGCCAAATCTGACAAAAATTAACCGGATTGACACATGATTGGCACGCGCCTTTGAAAGCATTGGCGTGTGGAATCCATTATTGAACCCGTTCGTCTGCTAGCCCGCTCCTCTGCGCATTACGCCGCCCGGCTGGCGCGGGATGCCGGGGAAATCCGCGCCGCACAGGCCTTGCGCTTCGAAGTTTTTAACGTCGAACTCGGCGAAGGATTGGAAGAGTCCCATGCCACGGGACTCGACGAGGACCCGTTCGACGTCGTTTGCGATCATCTCATTGTCGAACATCTGCCGTCGCGTAAAATTGTCGGCACCTACCGGCTGCAAACCGGCGTGAGCGCCGCGAACAATCTTGGCTACTACTCCGCGCAGGAATTTGAATTTGACGTTTTTGAACCCCTGCGCGCCGAAATTGTGGAACTGGGCCGTGCCTGTGTTCACGGCCTGCATCGCAACCTCGTCGTTCTCGGACAGCTTTGGAAGGGAATTGCCGGCTACGCAAAATTCCACGGCGCGCGCCGCCTTTTGGGTTGCAGCTCCATCACGTCGCAGGATCCGGCGGTCGGCGCGTCCGCCTACTCGGAATTGTTCCGAAAACATCTGTCGCCGCCGCAGTTGCGGACCCGCCCCAGGCCCGAATACGATTGTCCGCTGGATTGTTTGTCGGACGAATCCGAAAAGATTCCAAAACTTCTGCGCGCCTATTTGAGCATCGGCGCAAAAATCTGCGGGCCGCCTGCGCTGGACCGGCAGTTCAAGACGATTGATTTTCTTACCTTGCTCGACTTGGAGGCGATGTCTCCGTCGGCGCGGCAGCGTTTTCTGGATTGACCGCCGCATCCAATCCGTTTGAAATCCGCGCATGAATGGACTGTGTCGGCATCCGCTCCGCGTCACCGGAAGGTTTTTCTGGTTTGCCGGCGCCTTGTTTGCCGCGGTTTTCGACTTCCTGCTGCGCTGCGCATTCTGCCCGGAAAATTCGACACCAACCGCGCGCGCGTTGTGGCTGCAACGCCATGCACGGCGGATGTTGAAAATCGTCAGGCTGGAGGCGTGCGCCGGCGGACCGGTTCCGACGCGCGGCCTGCTCGTTTCCAACCATCTGGGCTACCTCGACGTTCTGGTGATTGCGTCACTTGCACCGGCGGTGTTTGTGGCCAAGAGCGAGGTGAAAAGCTGGCCGGTCATCGGCTGGCTCACACAACTGGGCGGGACATTGTTTGTGGATCGCGGACGCCGCACGCACGTCAGCCGGGTGAACGATGCAATTCAAGCCGTGCTGGAGCAGGGCGCGCTGGTGGTTTTGTTCCCCGAAGGAACCAGCTCCGACGGACGGACGGTTTTGCCGTTCAAATCGTCGCTGCTCGAACCGGCGGCGCAATCCGCGCATCCGATCTCGGTCAGCGCGATCCAATACTCCATCGAGGACGGCGACGCGGGCGCGGAGGTTTGTTATTGGGGCAGCCATACTTTTTTTCGCATCTGTTGCGCCTGTTCAGCAAGCGCGCCGTCCGCGCCACGGTCTGTTTTGCGCCCTTTCAACGGACCGGGTGTAACCGCAAGCAACTGGCGCTGCAACTGCGCGGGGAAATTCTAAAATTAAAGAATGGCTAGAATTCGTTCGCCTCTTGCCGGATTGCCGGGGGGGATCAATCTGCGCGGTAAAATCCCAGGTTTCGGCGTCCGATTTTTTTGCGGGATATAACATTGCGCGGCGGGGACCGTTTAGCGGTTGAAACAAAGGCCTGTTTCAAAACATATTTGACTATCCAGTCAATTATTTTATCATCGGCCTGGTTATGAACAAGACGGGCATGAATTTCGACATTGATGCTCCAGAAGTTGAGGATGAGGTGACGGCCACGGGCCGATCCTGCGGTGGCGGACCTTTGCCGGCCTCGCTTCAAATGGGAAAGCCGGCAAGGCGGCCTGCCGTGCATTGATTTATGGGCCGGCCGAGCGACACCAGAGAAAAGCTGCTTCAAGTGGCTTTTGATCTCATTTGGAACCAGAGTTACGGTTCCGTGAGCGTGGATCATATTTGCGGGCGCGCCCGCGTCAACAAAGGCAGTTTCTACCATTTTTTCCCCTCCAAATCCAACCTGGCGGTTGAGGCTTACGAGGAAAACTGGCGGGAGCGGCAGCCGGAACTGGACCAGATATTTTCCCCGCAAATTCCGCCCCTGGAACGGCTGGAGCGCTGGTGCAAAAACATCAGCGACCGGCAAAGGCAGAAGGCGGAAAAATATGGCCACGTTTGTGGCTGCCCCTACACGAGCCTCGGAACCGAGCTGGCGACACAGGATGAAAAAATCCGCGCCAAGGCCCAGGAACTGATGGACCGCTACATCCGGTATGTTGAAAGCGCGCTGATGGATGCCAAACGTCAGGGGCTGGCGGCTGTCACCAATCCGGCAACGGAAGCCCGGCGCGTTTATTCGACGATTTTGGGCATGTTGCTTCAGGCCAAGATTCGTAACGATCTCCGGGTGCTTCAGGATCTGGCGCCGGCGATCCGGGACATGATTGGCGTCAGGAAGCCGGCCGCTGAAAAAACATCCTCCAAAAAATGAAACCTGTCTTGAATTTGAACCGTCTGTTTTTGACCAAACAGTCATCTGCCAAAAATTAAACTATGTGGCTTGTCCGTCTCGCTCTGCGCCGGCCTTACACCTTTGTCGTGGCCGCGCTGCTGCTTGTCATATTGACCCCGTTCGTTTTACTGCGCACGCCCACGGACATTTTTCCCGCCATCAACATCCCGGTCGTCAGCGTCATCTGGAGTTACACCGGGCTTGACGCCCAGCAAATGGAGCGGCGCATCGTCTACCTTCACGAGCGGTTTATCGCCACGACCGTCAACAACATCGAGCACACCGAATCCACCTCCTACAACGGCATCGGCGTCATCAAGGTTTTTCTCCAGCCGAAAGCTTCCGCGGACTCCGCCGTGGCGCAAATCACCTCGGTCTCCCAGGCCGCCGTGAAACAGATGCCGCCGGGCATAACGCCGCCGCTGATCATCCAATTTAACGCCTCCACGGTGCCGATTTTGCAATACAGCATCAGCAGCTTAAAAATGTCGGAGCAGGAATTATACGACGTGACGCTGAACCGGATTCGCGTCGGCCTCATCTCCGTGCCCGGGGCCATGATGCCGTCGCCTTATGGCGGCAAGATCCGCATCGTTGCGGTGGATTTGAGCCTGCCCGCGCTCAAGGCGAAAAAACTGCAGGCGGCGGATGTCATCAACGCCATCAACGCCCAAAACCTGGTTCTACCCAGCGGCACGGCCAAAATCGGCGCGACGGAATTCGACATTTCGGTGGATTCCAACGCGCGGTTGATTGATGATTTGAACCATCTGCCGGTAAAAGTTGCCAACGGCGCGACGATTTATTTGAGCGACGTGGCGCAGGTCCACGACGGTTACATGCCGCAGCAAAATGCCGTCCGCCAGGACGGCGTGCGCGGCGCGCTGTTGACAGTCATGAAGGCCGGCACCGCCTCGACGCTCGACGTGGTGAACGGAATCCGGGCCGCGCTGCCGCACGTGATGGCCTCCCAGCCGGCCGACTTGCAGGTGAAGGAATTTGCCGATCAGTCCCTCTTTGTGCGCGCGGCCATCAGCGGCGTCGTGAAGGAGGGCATCATCGCCGCGGCGCTCACGGCACTGATGATTTTGCTGTTTCTCGGCTCCTGGCGCAGCACATGCATCATCGCGCTGTCCATTCCGCTGGCCGTGCTTTCTTCCATCGCCGTCTTGAGCGCGCTGGGTGAAACCATCAACCTGATGACGCTGGGCGGACTGGCGCTGGCGGTGGGAATCCTGGTGGACGACGCCACCGTCACCATCGAAAACATCCACCGTCACATGGCGGCCGGCGAGCCGTTGCAGGACGCCGTGCTCAACGGCTCGCAGGAAATCGTTCTGCCCGCGCTGGTTTCCGACCTCTGCATCTGCATCGTGTTTGTGCCGATGTTCTTTCTGACGGGCGTCGGGCGTTACCTGTTCGTGCCGCTGGCGGAAGCCGTGGTGTTTGCGATTCTGGCCAGCTACCTCATTTCGCGGACGCTTGTGCCGGTGCTGGTGACGTGGCTTTACCGCGATGTCAAACTGCATGGCGAACACATTGACGAAACTGGCATTCCATTCTGGCTTTTGCCGTTCATTCGCTTCCAGCGTTTTTTTGAAACCAGCTTTGCCCGTTTCCGCCACGGCTATCGCGCCCTGCTCGCGAGCTGCTTTGAGCACCGCCGGCACTTCGTCATATATTTTCTCGCGTTTTGCGGCGGTTCATTGCTGCTTCTGACAACGCTGGGCCGGAACTTTTTCCCGAGCGTGGACACCGGCCAGTTTCTGCTGCACCTGCGCGCCCCCACCGGCACGCGCATCGAGGAAACCGAGCGGCTCGCCGGCCAGGTCAACAGCGTCATCCACAGCGAAATCCCCGCGGACGAACTCGGCGGCATTCTCGACAACATCGGCATCCCGAATTCCACCATCAATTTGAGCTACAACACCAGCGGCACCATCGGTGCCAACGACGCCGACGTGCTGGTCTCGTTGAAACCCGGCCACGCGCCCACGGCGGATTACGTGCGGCGGCTGCGCGCGCGGCTGAACCGCGAGTTTCCCGGCACGATGTTTTATTTTCTGCCGGCGGACATTGTGAGCCAGACGCTCAATTTCGGCCTGCCGGCGCCGTTCGACGTGCAAATCGTCGGCCGCGACCAAGTCAAAAACCGCGCACTCGCCGTGCGGCTGGCGGAGCAGATCAAAAAAATCCCCGGCGCGGTGGACGTGCGCGTGCAGCAGCCGGACAACCTGCCGCAATTCAGCATTTCCGTGGACCGGACGAAGGCCGCTGAATTTGGATTGACCGAACAAAACGTGGCCCAGTCCGTCCTGCTCGGATTGAGCGGCAGCAGCCAGGTGCAGCCGGCTTACTGGCTCAATCCCGAAGCCGGGGTGCAATACCTCATCAACGTCAGCGCGCCGCAATATGCGATGGATTCCGTTCAGCAGCTTAACGCTCTGCCGGTCAGCGGCGGCCGGACAGGTGTCGGCGGCGCGCAAGTTCTCGCCAACGTGGCCAGCCTCAAGCGGGTCGAGGTGCCGCCGGTGGTTTCGCATTACAACATCATGCCGGTCATTGACATTTACGGCGGCGTGGACCGGCGCGACCTCGGCGGCGTTTTGAGCGACATGCAGCCGCTCGTCGAAAAAATTAAAAAGGATTTGCCGCGCGGCGGCGACATCATCGTGCGCGGGCAGGCCGAAACCATGCGTTCCAGTTACATTGGCCTCGGTGTCGGCCTGGGCATGGCGATTGTCCTGATTTATTTCCTGCTCGTGGTGAATTTCCAAAGCTGGCTGGACCCGTTCATCATCATCACCGCGCTGCCCGGCGCGCTGGCGGGCGTGGTCTGGGGATTGTTCCTGTCGCAAACCACGCTGAGCGTTCCGGCGTTGATGGGCGCGATCATGGCGATGGGCGTGGCGACGGCCAATTCCGTGCTCGTGGTGTCGTTCGCGCGGGAAAATCTGCGCCGCGGGCTGGATCCGGTGGCCGCGGCGCTGGAAGCGGGCACCGGCCGCATCCGTCCGGTTTTGATGACCGCGCTCGCCATGGTCATCGGCATGGCGCCGATGAGCCTCGGCCTCGGCGAAGGCGGCGAGCAAAACGCGCCGCTGGGCCGCGCCGTGATTGGCGGGCTGGTGTTCGCCACCATCGCCACGCTGTTTTTCGTTCCCGTTGTTTTCAGCTTCATGCACCGGCATCACAAGCCGCAGTCAACCCATCCATCTTAATGCCATGAACTCAAATTCACCTTCATCGCCCTCCGCGCCGCCGCCGGTCCGTTTGCGGCGCATCGCGGAAATTGTCGTTGTCCTCATCGTCATCGGCCTGGTCATCGGCCTCGTGCCGCGCTGGCTGGCGCGCCACAAGCTGCTGGCGGAAATGCGCACGGAATCCGTGGTGACCGTGAACGTCATTTCACCGGCGGCATCCAGGCCGGATTTGGGCACGCCGCTGCCCGCCGAGGTTCAGGCGTTCGTCCAGGCCTCGATTCACGCGCGCGCCAGCGGCTATTTGAAAAACTGGTTTGTGGACATCGGGGACCACGCCACCAACGGCCAGGCGCTCGCCGAGATTGACACGCCGGAACTGGATGAACAGCTCGCGCAGGCCAGGGCCGAACTCGACCAGGCTAGGGCCGCGCTGGACCTGGCCAAAATCACCGCCGGCCGCTGGACGGAACTGCTCAAGACCGCCAGCGTGAGCGAACAGGAAACCGCCGAGAAAACGGCGGATTACACTTTGAAGCAGGCGAACGTCGAGGCGGCACGGGCCAACGTGCAGCGCCTGGAAGACTTGAAAAAATTCGACCGCGTCACCGCGCCGTTCGACGGCACTGTCACCGCGCGCAACACGGACATCGGCCAGCTCATTGCCGCCGAAAGCGGACCGGAATTGTTCCGCATGGCGCAGACGGATCCGCTGCGCGTCTACGTCCGCGTGCCGCAGCCGTTCATTCACGCCATCGCTCCCGGCCAAAAGGCCGAGCTGACGTTTACGGAACTGCCCGGCCGCATTTTCACGGCTGAAGTCATGCGCACCGCCGGCGCGGTTGACCCGGCCTCGCGCACGTTGCTGGTGGAATTGCAATTGCCCAATCCTCGCGGCGAAATTCTTGCCGGCAGCTACGCGCAGGTGCGTTTCAACGAAGCCGCCGTGGCCAGCGTTCTGACGCTTTCGGACAACGCGCTGATTTTCCGCTCGCAAGGGATGCAGGTCGCCGTGGTTGGCGCGGACAACAAGGTCAGCCTGCGTTCCGTCAAACTCGGGCGCGATTTCGGCAGCACCGTGGAAGTGCTGGACGGCATCCAAGCCAATGACCAGATCATCAACAATCCGCCCGATTCCATTGAAGACGGCCTGACGGTGCAGGTGGCGTCAGCGGTGGAAACCAACTCGCCCGCCAAATGAAACCGGTTGTCTTCATCATCGCCGTTGCTTTGGCGTCCGGTTTGACCGGTTGCGCCGTCGGTCCGGATTATCATCGTCCGGCCGCGCTGCAAAACCAGCCGCTGCCAAAAACATTCAGCGATGGGAACCCCACGAATCAGGTTGTCTGGAAAATCGCGGAGCCATCCGCCGATCAGCCGCGCGGCAATTGGTGGCAACTGTTTAACGACCCGGAATTGAACGGCTTGGAGTCGCTTGCTCTGACCAATAATCAAAACCTCGCGGCGGCGGCGGCGCGATTGGAACAGTCCCGCGCCCTGGTTGCCGCCGCGCGCTCGGAATTTTTCCCGCAACTCACGGCGGGCGGCACACCGAGTGGCGACTTCTCGCGCCAGCGCACCAGCGTCAACGAACCTCAAAACGGCCAGCCCGCCGGCGCGGCGCACACTTACGACACATTCACCGCGCCGATTTATCTGGGCTGGGAAGTTGATTTATGGGGACGCGTGCGCCGCCAGTCGCAGGCCGCGCGGGCGCGTTTTGTCGCCAGCGCGGACGATTTGGAATCGGCGAAACTCGCCGTCGCCGCCGAGGTGGCGGATGATTATTTCGCGCTGCGAACTTTGGACGACGAATTCGCGCTGGTGGCCGGCACGGTCGAAGCCGACCGCCGTTCGTTGGAACTCACGCAAAACCGGCGGCGCGGCGGCATCGTTTCAGATCTGGATGTTGCACAGGCGGCGACGCAATTGCATACCGCCGAAACCGGATTGCCGGACATTCAATTGCACCGCGTCCAGATGCTGCACGCGCTCGCCGTGATTTGCGGCCGGTCGCCGGTTGATTTTTCCATCGCCACAAATTCGCCGACAGTTTCGGCCATTCCGAACATTCCGCCGAGTTTGCCGAGTGAATTATTGGAACGGCGTCCCGACATCGCCGCCGCCGAGCGAAGCATGGCCGCCGCCAACGCGAATGTCGGCGTCGCCAAAGCCGCGTTTTTTCCGGCCATTCGCATCAACGGCCTGGCCGGTTTTCAATCCATTGATTCCAGCACCTGGTTTGACTGGCCGAGCCGTTTCTGGTCCGTGGGTCCGTCCGTTGAACTGCCTTTGTTCACCGGTGGTTTGAACCGTGCGAAGCTGGCCGCCGCCCACGCCGCCTACGATGAAGCCGTTGCCGAATATCGCCAGACAATGCTGGGCGCCTTTGGCGAAGTGGAGGATGAACTCGCTGCGCAACATCTGCTGGCTCAAAAATGGGATTCGGAAAACGAGGCGGTTCTGTCCGCGCGCCGCACGCTCGAAATCGCGAACAACCGCTATCGGGCGGGGCTGGTGACTTATCTCGACGTCGCGACGGCGCAAACCGAGGCGTTGAACCAGGAGCGCAGCACCGTTCAATTGCAGGGCGCACGCCTGACGGCAGCAGTGAATCTGATCAAGGCGCTGGGCTGTGGCTGGCAGCAGACCGGGAAATGACGGAACTGCAGCCACATGCGGAGCAGGGGATTTTAGACCTATAGTTGCCGCGCCATTTTGGTCAGAACGACGACCGCACGACGCCCCTGATTTTATTGGTGGGCCCGCTCGGATTTGAACCGAGGACCAAGCGATTATGAGTCGCCTGCTCTAACCGCTGAGCTACGGGCCCATCACATTGAAAACAAATGATAATATGACGTTTTGTTGACCTCTATTTTAGAATTGTATCCCGATTTTGTATCCCGTAGAATGTTGGTGCTTATGACAACATCAAACGCAGACACAAGAGCGGATACAAAGCCTGAAAAACCAATGCGCAACGCCGCCATTTCGCCGGACGGCAAATGGCATTCGTTTCCAAAAGTTCCAAACTTGGTGCAATACGTCAGCACAGGCACCTATTTTGGGCGGGTGAAGATTGGGGGCAAGACATTTCGTGAGAGTCTTGAAACGGATGTTTTCACAACGGCAAAGCTCCGCTTGCCCGACTACATCAAAAAAAGGCGCAAACTTGCTGCCCGCCCCATTGCCGGAACATTCGGCAACGCCCGCGCGCTTTATGAGGCAGATTTGGCCACCGACCACACCTTGAAAGAAAGCAGCAAACTTTACCGGCGCAAGTGCATCCAGGCTTTGATCCGTTCATGGCCGGGACTTGATGAAACGCCCCCGGCTAAAATCACCGAGACCGATTGCCGCGAATGGGCTGGACGCTTTGCCGCCGCCTACAGCACAAGCGTTTTCAACAGCACATTGAGCACACTGCGATTCATTTTAACGCGTGCAGGTGTCGGCCACGATGACAACCCCGCCCTGAAAATCAAACGGCTTGGCGTGAAGCCCAAGCAGCTTCAGTTGCCCGAACCGGCGCAGTTCAATCAGTTGCTTAATTTCATTGAAACCAGCGGTGCGGCGCTGGCCCAGTCTTGCGCTGACTTTGTCCGTTTTCTCGCATTTTCCGGTTGCCGTCTTTCCGAAGCACGGCAAGTTACCTGGGCGGATGTGGACTGGCCGCGCGGCGAAATCAAAATCCAAAACGCCAAGCGCGCCCGCACGTCACAGGCGCATGAAGTCCGATTTGTCCCCATCATTCCGCCCATGCGTGAACTGCTGGAAAAATTAAAGCCATCGAATCCCGCGTCCTCCGACAAGGTTTGCCGGGTTGGCGAGTGTGAGAAATCGTTGACACGCGCTTGCAAGCTGGCACAGGTTGCGCGCATCACGCACCACGATTTACGGCATTTATTTGCCACCCGCTGCATTGAATCGGGTGTGGACATTCCGACTGTTTCCCGCTGGCTGGGGCATTCCGACGGTGGCGCGCTGGCAATGAAAGTTTATGGTCACTTGCGGCGGGAACACAGCGCGAGCATGGTGCAGAAGGTGACATTCCAAACGGCGTGAATCGCCAAATGCCAAATCGGCACACGGTCACGTCCCTCTCGAAAAATAGACATTCCCGACCGATTGCATCCCAATTTTTATTTGCCCGCATCTCGTTTTGAAATACTCTGCCCCTGTATTTCGCCAAATTCATGAACACCTTGCGCCAGCTTGCCGCCGAGCCGTCCACTATCCCGACGCGCACCAGTTGGTATCTGGCCGATCTTGCCGAGGCCAAGGGTCGTCAGGAACTGTTCACCCGCCAGACGCCGCAGAAATTGAAAGTCCTCCGCGAACACGCGCTCATTGAAAGTGCCGTTTCGTCCAATCGCATTGAAGGTGTCGAGGTGGACAAATCCCGCATCGGCACGCTGATGTTCGGCAAGCCGGCTTTGCGCGACCGTGACGAGGAGGAGGTGCGCGGCTATCGCGATGCCCTGAAGCTCATCCACGAATCCGGCGCGAAGCTGCCGATCACCGAGACCACCATCAAAAAGCTCCACAAGTTGTGTCGTGGTGACATCTGGGATGCCGGCCAATACAAGGAAAAGGACGTGGACATCATCCAGACCTACGCCGACGGCCGCAGCCGGGTTCGCTTCAAATCCGTGCCGGCCAGACAGACCGCGCAGGCGATGGCGGAAATGGTCGAATTGTGGCAGCGCGGTCTGCGCGAAAAATGGGTGCATCCGCTGGTGCTTGTCGCCGCGCTCAATTTTGATTTTCTCTGCATCCATCCGTTTCGCGATGGCAATGGCCGCGTCTCGCGCCTGCTCTTTTTGCTCGGTTGCTACCATTGCGGGCTGGAGGTTGGCCGCTACGTCAGCCTTGAGCGCATCGTCGAAGACAACAAGGAGCGTTACTACGAAGTGCTGGAGCAAAGTTCCCAGCGCTGGCATCAGGGGAAACATGATGCCTGGCCCACGCTGAATTTTTTGCTCTTCATGCTCACGCAAGCCTGCAAGGAATTTGAGCAGCGTGTCGGCCAGATCAAAAGCCCGCGTGGTGCTAAAACCGAACTGGTGGAACATGCCATTGAATCCACCGTCGGTGAATTCGGCATTACCGACCTGGAACGCGCCTGCCCCGGTGTCAGCCGTGACATGATCCGACTCTTGTTGCGCGATTTGAAAGCCACTGGAAAAATTGAGTGTCTTGGTCGGGGACCCGGGGCAAAATGGCGAAAGAGGGTAATGTCTTGAAAAGAAGGTAATAAAAGAGGTATTAAACAATCGTCATGGCTAAAAGGAACTGGCCCGGGCGGGCGACAAGTTTATTCCAAAGGTTCTACTCAAGATTCGCCTTTTCGAGTTCCAAAAAGCCGTTCAATTGCCGGATGCGCGTGGGGTGCCGCATTTTGCGGAGCGCCTTGGCCTCGATTTGCCGTATGCGCTCGCGCGTGACCCGGAACTGGCTGCCGACTTCTTCGAGCGTGCGTGCGTTGCCATCTCCAAGGCCGAACCGCAGCTCCAGCACTTTTCGTTCGCGTTCGGTCAGGCTGCAAAGCACGTCGCCCAGTTTGTCGCGGAGCAGGCTGAAGCTCGTCATGTCGAGCGGACTTTCGGCGGCCTTGTCTTCGATGAAGTCTCCGAAGTTTGTGTCGTCGCCGTCGCCGACGGGAGATTGCAGTGAAATTGGCTGCTGCGCCATTTTCAGGACGGCACGGACGCGGTCCACGGGCATCTGCATGTCGTCGGCGATTTCCTCCGGGGCCGGCTCGCGCCCGAAATCCTGCAACAGCCGCTTTTGCGAGCGCATCAGCTTGTTGATGATGTCAATCATGTGCACCGGGATGCGGATGGTGCGGGCCTGGTCGGCTATGCAGCGGGTGATGGCCTGCCGGATCCACCAGGTGGCGTAGGTCGAGAATTTATAGCCGCGCTGATACTCGAATTTTTCGACGGCCTTCATCAGTCCCATGTTGCCTTCCTGAATCAAGTCCAGGAACGACAGGCCGCGGTTCGTGTATTTCTTGGCGATGGAGATGACGAGCCGCAGGTTGGCCTCGACCATTTCCGTCTTGGCCTGAAGAGCCTTGGTGGAGAATTCGTGCAGCCGGTCGAATGCCTTGAGGAAATCTTCAAACGGCATCCGCACAAATTCCTCGAGCGCACGGATTTTCTGCCGTTCAGCTTCGACGAGATGCCGTTGCGCGGTGGAATCCCGCTGCGATTCGGCGTCGTCAAGCGCACGCAGGCTGTATCGCAGTTTGTCGTGGATGTTTTCCGCGACGAGCGCCATTTCCTCGACGACCTTGTGCTTGAAGCAAAATTTCGGGAAAACGTTCTGTAGTTTTTTGTCCGTGCGTTTGAATGTCCGCGACAACCGCTGCCGTCTGGTCCCGGTCCGGGCATCCCGCCATGCGATGTAATGCCGGTCCACTTCCTGATCCAGTTTGCGGACGTGAGCCAGCATGCGGTGGAGTGTGCGGAGATGGGCGTCGCGGCTGTCCACTTTTTTGTCGAGCACGACGCGGTCAAAGCGTTCGCGCGGCGGGTCATCCAGCAATTTTTCCGCCAGCGCGACGTGTTCCTTGCCGGCGAAACCGAGGCTGTAAATGACTCTGCAGACCTCGTTTTCGGCGTCCTCGATGCGCTTGGAAATTTCCACCTCCTGTTCGCGCGTCAGCAGCGGCACCTGGCCCATCTGCTTGAGATACATCCGCACCGGGTCGTCGAGCATGTCCAGCCGGCCCGCGTCTTCCCCGTCGGAATCGGCGGTTTTGACATGATCCATCTCCGCCTGATCCACGATTTCGATTTCGAGCGAGCGCAGCTTGGAGAAGACCTCGTCCAGGATTTCCGGGTTCACGGATTCTTCCGGCAGCACCTCGTTGATGTCGTTGTAGGTTAATTGTCCCTGTTCCTGCGCGATGCGGACAAGCTCCTTGATTTTTTCCGAAAGCGCCGGGTCGGAACCATTCAACAAAGCGGGGATGGATAATTTGGTCATGGCAGATCCGGCTGATTGCCTTGGCCGTGACGCAGCGCGCCGTTCCCCCTTTTTCAGGGACGAATTCGCCGCGGGTTTGCGAACCTTCGGTTTAATCATGCTCACAGCACCCCTTCCGCATAAATGCAGAAAGGAACTGAAATATGGAAAGCCTTTCCGGCGGCGTCAAGCGGGGAAACAAAAATTTATGTCCCCGGCGTGATGTAAATCTGCCGTTCCTGGAGTTTTGCCAAAATCATCTCCACCGTCCGGTCAATCGCGCCGAGGTTTTTGCGGACAACCTGCTGCGCATTGCGGCCGAGTTCCCCGCGCCGGGTGGCGTCCGCAAGCAATTCACCAAGGACTTTTTCCAGCGCTTCCTTGTCGCGCACCTGCACCGCGCCGCCTTCCGCCACGAAGCTGCGGGCAATGTCGGCAAAATTTTGCATGTTTGGCCCAAACACCATCGCCCTGCCCAGCGCGGCCGGCTCGATGGGATTCTGCCCGCCCGCCGCCGTCAGGCTTTTGCCCACGAACACCACCGTCGCGTGCCGGTAAAACAGCCGCAGTTCGCCGGTCGTGTTGACCAGCAGGCATTCGGTCCGATCCTCGGTCGGTTGCGTGTTCGCGCCGATCAAATTGCGGTAGGCAAATTTCACGCCGCGTTCGCGCAACTGCCGGCCGACCTCGTTGCAGCGCTCAAAATGCCGCGGCACGAGCACCAGAAACAGTTTCGGAAAACGCGCCCGCAGCCGCTGTGCGATTTCCGCCAGGATGACCTCCTCGCCATCATGCGTGCTTCCGCCGACCAGAACCGGCGCATCCGGCGGCACGCCGAGCCGCCGGAACAATGCCGACACGTCGAGTGTCCGGCGTTCGTCCAGCTTGGCTGCGTCGAATTTCAGGTTGCCGACGACGCGGACGGCTTCGGTTCGGCAGCCGGCCGCGCGCAATCGCACGGCATCCGCCTCGTTCTGGCATCCGACGCCGGCGAACGACGCGAACAGCGGACGGAACAGGAAGCCAAACCGCTTGTAGCCGCGGAGCGAGCGGTCGGACAGCCGGGCGTTGGCCAGAAAGACCGGGATTTTTAGATCGCGCGCGCGCCACAGGAAGTTCGGCCAGATTTCCGCCTCGACCAGCACGATGGCCTCCGGGTTGGTGACGGCCAGCGCGCGTCCGACGCATTTCCGCCGGTCAACCGGGTAGTAAATCTTGCTGATGTGCGTCGGCAGCCGGCGGCGCAATTCAGCCATGCCGGTGGTGGTGGTGGTGGACACGACGAATTTAACGTTGGGCAGGCGCAGCTCCAGCGCGCGGATGATCTGGGTGCAGAGATTGACCTCGCCGACGCTGACGGCATGGATCCAGATGACCTGGCGGCTGGTGAGCGCCTGCTTCAGGTTCGAATCATAGTGTCCGAACCGCTCGCGGAAGCCCGGACGCCAGTTGCCGCGCCGCCGCATCCGCCGGAAATAATACGGCGACGACAGCACGAAAAAAATCGTGAACAAAATGTTGTAAAGCGTCCTCATCGAACTCCCCAAACCGCCAAGCTTTGAATTTCCCGGAAAAATGAACGGTTCTTCCGTCACGGGATTGTTTCACAAACGTGACGCTGTTTCAACCGCGAAAGAAAAGTAACCAGATGGTTATAAGTGTGGGAAGCAAAAAGGGCAGCGTGAATTTGAGGACAAACCCGGGAAACGAAGGGGTGCGGATTTGCCGCTGGTCGGCGACAGCCTTGACCATGAAGTTGGGGCCGTTGCCGATGTAGGTGGCCGCGCCGAAAAACACCGCGCCGACGCTGATGGCCAGCACGCTCAAGGCGCCGGCATTTTGACCGAGCAGGTCCGCGACATCCTTCGCGCCGGTCGCGCCGTGGAGCGTGCCCAAGAAACCGAGATACGTCGGCGCGTTGTCCAGCACGGAAGACAACGCCCCCGTGCTCCAGAAGAAAATCCCCGGCGACGGATCGGATCCGAGCAGGTCCTTTGCGTGCAGAGCGAGCCAGTCGAGCGCCGGCATCATCGTTGCGAAAATGCCTGCAAACAAAACCGCCACTTCCCGAACCGGATGAAAGTGGAAACCGTTCGCCTCGTGAACGGATTTCCTCGTTGTGAAATATGACCCGAGCGCAGCGGCAAGCATCAGGGCTTCACGGAGAAAAACCGGCCTCTCCACAAAGACAGCGCCCAGAATCACGGCGAGAAAAAACAGATTGGCCAGTCCGCCGAATTTCCAGGTCTCCCGCGTGGTTTCCATCTCCCGCACGGTGCGCGGCGCGCGGGCAAAGTTGATTTTGTCCACGACGTAAAACATCGCGAGCAGGATGCCGACACCCATCGCCCACACCGGCCAGCAATGTTCCGCCACCCACCAGAACGGCACGCCTTGCAGGTAGCCGAGAAACAGCGGCGGATCGCCGATGGGCGTGAGGCAGCCGCCGACGTTGGCCACGATGAAAATGAAAAAAACAATGTGGTGGGCCGTGACGCGGTATTGGTTCATGCGAATCCACGGACGAATCAGCAGCATCGCCGCGCCGGTCGTGCCCAAAAAGTTGGCGGCAATGGCGCCGGTCAGCAAAAAAATCACGTTGGCCAGCGGCGTGGCTTCGCCCTTGACGCCGATGTGGATGCCGCCGGAAACGACGAACAGCGAGCCGACCAGCATGATGAAACTGGCGTAATCATACGCCGTGTGAAGAACGCGCGGCGCGTCGTGCAAGATGAAAACGTAATAACCCAGTGTGACCACGCCGAGTCCGAGCGCGACCTTGGCGTAATGCCGCAGCCACCAGTCCGGCGCGAGCAGCGGTGCAAGCGCCATTGCGCCGAGCAGCAGCGCAAACGGCAGAATCATCCATGGATTTGGCGAAAACATCGGACGCAGGGTGCGCGGACGGACGAAAGCGGGTCAAACAGAAACGGTGGCTTGAACGGGGAATTCGAAATCCGGAACCGCAAATCAAAAATTGAAGTGGGGTGGTCGACGGGACTCGAACCCGCAACAACAAGCTCCACAAGCTTGGACTCTACCATTGAGCTACGGCCACCAACCAGTCTGCAAAGGTTAGATTTTCAACCGCCGCGAGTCAAGTATGCGCCATTGCAAACTTCCCGCCGCCGTTTTAGAATTTCCCGGTTCATGGCGGAATATAAAGTTCAATTCGAGGTCTTTGAAGGCCCGCTCGACCTGCTCCTTTATCTCATCAAAAAGGAGGAGGTGGACATTTACGAGGTCAACCTCACCAAGCTCGCCACGCAGTTCATCGAATATATTGACATGATGCGCGTGTTCGACCTCGAAGTCGCCGGCGAATTTCTCGTGATGGCCTCGACGCTGATGTATATCAAGAGCCGCGAACTGCTGCCGGTGGACCAGCAGGTCGCGGTCGAGGGCGAGGACGAAGGCGAGGACCCGCGCTGGGAACTCATCCGCCAGCTCGTCGAATACAAAAAATTCAAGGACGCCGCCGCGCAGCTGCAGACGCTCGAGGCGCGGCAGGAAAACGTCTTTCCGCGCCTGCCGGGAAAACTGGACTTTGAATCCGCCGCGCCCGCGACGAAGCCGGAGGTTGGCATTTTTGACCTGCTCGCTGCCGTCAACGGCGTGCTGCAACGCTTCAAAAAGCGCGAAGGCGACGCGCGCGAAATCTTTGAGGACAAATGGAGTGTCAGCGAAAAGATTGAGTCCATCCTGCAAATCCTCTCCGGGCGCGGCAGCGTGCGCTTTGCGGAATTATTTGAGGCTGCCGCGAGCCGTTCCGAGGTCATCTGCACTTTTCTCGCGCTGCTGGAATTGATCCGGCTCAAGCAGCTTGTCTGCGCCCAGTCCGAGCCATTTGCGGAAATCGAAATCTGCCACGCCCCGACGGTCGTCCCCGAGCCGCCGGCCGAAACCCCGGCGGATGCACCGCCGGTGCCGGCTGAAAATATTCCGCAATCTGAAATTTCCAATCCGCAACCAGAATCTCATGGAACTTAAATTCATTCTCGAATCGCTGCTGTTCTCCGCGCAAAAACCGATGAGCGTCAAGGAGCTTCGCGACGTGCTTGCCAGCGCCGCCGAGGCCGAAGACGCCGACGCCACTGCAAAGTCGCTCAAGAAAACCAAGGACGAGGAGGTGACCGCCGCGCTCGAACAGCTTGCCGCCGAACACGAAACCGCCGCGCGCAGCTACCGGCTCGCGTGTGTCGCCGGATCGTGGCAGTTCGTCACGCAGCCGGAATTCGCGCCGTGGCTCAAGGCGCTCGTCGGCGTGAAAATCCGCCCGTCGCGGCTTTCGCAGCCGGCGCTGGAGACGCTGGCCATCATCGCGTATCGCCAGCCCATCACGCGCGCCGAGGTCGAGCAGATTCGTGGCGTGAACGTGGACGGCACGATGCAGACGCTCATGGAACGCGGCCTCGTCGAATCGGTTGGCCGCGCGGATGTCGTCGGCCGGCCCGCGCTTTACGGCACGACGGCGCTGTTCCTCGAATACTTCGGCCTGGGCAGTCTGGAAGATTTGCCCGCCGCAGACGAACTCCGCCGCATTCCGGTTGATAAACCGCCCGCGCCCGTCACGGCGGATCCCGGCCTGGCGACGGCGGCACCGGAGCAGCTTCAGCTGAATGAAGACGGCAAAACAAAGAATGAAGAAACGCCTGTAGCTCCGGCTGTTGAAAATCCGCCGCCCGTGAACCCGTGAAACAGAATTGATTCTTCATCCTTCATTCATCATTCTATTTTTGTTTGAGCATTCCCGAACATCGCAGGGCGATTGACAAGCTGGACGCGCAAATCGTCCGGCTGCTGAACGAGCGCACGCGCCATGTGCTGGCCATCGGCGGCATCAAGCTCAAGGCCGGCGAGGAGATTTACGCGCCGCACCGCGAACATGCCGTGTTTGAGCGCATCTGCCGCAGGAACGAGGGGCCGATCACCAACGAACAGCTTCGCGCGATTTACCGCGAAATCATGTCCAGCGCGCTGGCCCTGGAAAAGACGATGACCATCGCGTATCTCGGCCCGGAGGCGACGTTCACGCATCAGGCGGCGATCCAGAAGTTTGGCGCGAGCCTGCATTACGCGCCGCAAAAAACCATCGCGGACGTTTTTACCGAGGTCAGCAAGCATCGCGCGGATTACGGCGTGGTGCCGGTGGAAAATTCCACCGAAGGCGTCGTCACGCACACGCTCGACATGTTCGTGGACAGCGACCTGAAGATTGTTTCTCAGATTATTTTGCCGGTGCAGCAGTGTCTGATGATTTCGCCGGGCGGGGCGCGCGCGAAGATTGGAAAGCTTTATGTTCATCCGCAGTCGCTGGCCCAGTGCCGTGGCTGGATTCAAAATCACCTGCCGCGAGTGGAGATTGTCGAAACATCGTCGAACGCCCGTTCGGCGGAGCTGGCCGCGAAGGAAAAAAACTCCGCCGCCATCGCCGGCATCATCGCCGCCGAGAAATACGGTCTGGATGTGCTGGAGCAGGACATTCAGGACAATGCGGCGAACGCGACGCGTTTTCTGGTTCTGGGCCGGCAGTGCAGTCCGCCCACCGGCAACGACCGGACCAGCCTGATGGTGAGCGTTGCGGACAAAGTCGGCGCGCTGCATCATGCGATCGCGGCGTTCCGGCGCTACAAAATCAACATGACGAAAATCGAGTCGCGCCCCAGCAAGCGGAAGGCGTGGGAATATTTCTTCTTCATTGACTGCGACGGCCATGTCCAGGACCGAACGGTCTCGGAGGCGATTGCGCTGCTGGAACGCGAGAGCAGCTACGTCAAGGTTCTTGGCTCGTATCCCAAAACCGAATAAACCGGAAACATTCCCGTCGAAAACCGCGGCTGCAACTTGAGCTGCGGGTGATTTCCGGTTATCTTCCAAGCTGACAGAAACGCATTTTATGGCACAAAACTTTGGCAACGCATTCCTGCAGCCGCCGCACAAAAGCGGAGCGGCTGTTCTGAAAACTCCAGCCGGCGCCGCCCCCAAGAGGCCGGCGCAACATCCGGCGCAGCAACCAGCGCAGCAACCGGCGGAACGCAAGCTGACCTTCACGAAAATCTTCCGCTGGCGCCTGCCGGACGGCCAGAAGCAGGAACCGGCCACGGTCGAGGTCGTCGGCACATTTACGGGCTGGAAGAAAGTGCCGCTGATTCATGACCGCGTGATGGGCGGCTGGCACGCGACGATCCAGCAGATTCAAGGCAACCGCACGCACCGCTACATGCTGCTTGCGGACGGCAAACCGGTCGAGGACCAGCACTCCGACGGCATGGCCGTCCCGTCCGGCGCGCAGGAGCAGCAATTCGCCATTGCAACCGCCCGCGGCTCGCGCGTTTTCATGCTCTTCGCCCAGACGAAGTGACCGTCCGGCGGCAGACGCCATTCGGGATTGAAATGCGCGCGTCTTCGCTGCATCCTCGCCGTGATGAAGCATCTCGTTCAGGCCCGGAAAGTTTTTGACATCGAACTCGCCGCGCTCAAGTCCGTCCGCGCGCAGCTCAACAAATCTTTCGATCTCGCGGTGGAAACGATTACGGACTCGCTGGCGCAACGCGGCAAGATCGTCGTCGTCGGCATCGGCAAATCCGGCAACGTCGGCCAAAAAATCGCCGCCACGCTCACCAGCACCGGCTCCACCAGCGTCGTGCTCAACAGCGTGGACGCGCTCCACGGCGACCTCGGCATTGTGAACGACGGCGATGTGGTTCTTGCGCTGAGCTATTCCGGCGAGTCGGACGAGTTGCTGAACCTGCTGCCGGCGCTCAAACGGTTTTCCGTCAAAATCATCTCGTTCACCGGCAATTTGAAATCATCGCTGGCAAAACACAGCGATGTCGCGCTCAACATAAAAGTCCCGAGGGAAGCCTGCCCGTTCAACCTCGCGCCGACGGCGAGCACGACCGCGACGCTGGTGATGGGCGACGCGCTGGCGATGGCCGTGTTGCAGGCGCGCGGCTTCAAGCGGAAGGATTACGCCCGGCTGCATCCCTCCGGTGCCATTGGCCGCGCCTTGCTGCTCAAGGTGGGCGACATCATGCGCAGCGGCGAACGCAATGCCGTCGCGAATGAAAATCTGCCGGTCAAGGAGGCGCTGTTGGTGATGACACACGCCAAGTCCGGCAGCTTGAGCGTGGTCAACGCGCGCGGCAAACTTGCGGGCGTGTTTACTGACGGCGATTTCCGCCGGCGCATGGCGGACGATGAAAACCTGCTTTCGCGACCGCTGAAAAAAGTGATGACGCAAAATCCCATCTGCATCCGCGGCGACGCGCTGGCCGTGGAGGCGCTGAAAATCTTCAACGAGCGGAACATAGACGATCTCATCGTCGTGAACGCGAAGCGGGAGCCGGTCGGATTGGTGGACTCGCAGGATTTGCCGAAGCTGAAGATGATGTAGCGTCGAGCCTGGGGTTCGAAAATCGCCGCAAAGCGCGGGTGCCGCAATTTATTCCAACCCGCAATTTTTCCGCGCGCGCTTCAGGACGTTCCGGGCCAGCGTCCGGGCTTTTGCCGCCCCGTCTGCCAGAACCGTGTTCACATAATCCGGATTTGCCGCCAGTTCCGCGCGCTTTTTCCGGGCGCCGGCGAAATAACTCCAGTAATTTTCAAACAGCGCCTTCTTCAAGTCGCCGTAGCCGAGGCCGCCGGCGCGCAGGCGGTTTTCAAAATCCTTTCCGACCTCCGCCGGCGCGACGAGCTTGAGCAGTTGCAGGGCGAGGTTCTTTTCCGCGTCCGGCTTCGGCTCGGCGGGCGTGCGGCTGTCCATGACGATGCCCATGATTTTTTTGCGCGTCGCCTTTTCCTCGCCGAAAATTTCAATCGTGTTGCCGTAGCTCTTGCTCATTTTCTGGCCGTCCGTGCCGGGCAGCACGGCGACCTCGTCGCGGATTTGCGGTTCGGGAATCACGAACGTCTGGCCGTATTGCTCGTTGAACTTGATGGCGATGTCGCGTGTCATCTCGACGTGCTGTTTCTGGTCGCGGCCCACCGGCACGATGTTCGAGTCGTAAATCAAGATGTCCGCCGCCATGAGCACCGGATAGGCGAACAGGCCGTGGTTCGGCGCGATGCCCTTGGCGATTTTGTCCTTGTAGCTGTGTGCGCGTTCGAGCAGGCCCATCGGCGTGACGGTGGAAAGCAGCCACGTCAGCTCAGTCACCTCCGGCACGTCGGACTGGCGGAAGAAAACGGTCCGCTTCGGATCAAGGCCGCAGGCCAGAAAATCCAGCGCCACGTCCAGCGTGTTCCGGCGGCGCTGCGCGGCGTCGGTCAGCGTCGTCATCGAATGGTAATTCGCAATGAAATAAAGCGCCTCGCCCTTTTCCTGAAGCTCAATGGCGGGCCGCATCATCCCGAAATAATTTCCGAGATGCAGCGTGCCGCTGGGCTGGATGCCTGACAAAATTCGCATGGCGACAAGCTACGTTAAATCGTTGAATTGTTGAAGCGTTAAAGTGTGGAAGCGTTGGCCGGTTCAACGATTCAACGATTCACGCTTCAAGGTTCCATTCGCAACTTCCCACCGCTGCAAATCCTTGCCCAGCTCGCTGGGCCAGTTTTCCTCCGTGGCGGTCATGAACACCTGCCCGCCGGTCCTGCGCGCCTGCTCCAGCAGCGGCAGAAAGCCGCTGCGCCGTTTCACATCCAGTTCGCCCATCACGTCGTCAATCAGCAGGATCGGCGGCGAGCCGTGGATTCCGGCGAGGAATTCCGTCTGCGCCATCTTCAGCGCGATGGCCAGCGTCCGTTTCTGGCCCTCGCTGCCGAACTGCGCGGCGGACTTTTCGTTCAGCAGCAGCCGCAAATCGTCCCGGTGCGGCCCGACGAGCGTGGAACGGTAGGTTTGTTCGCGCGGGCGCGATTGCGCGAGCTCCACGGCGAAATCCGTTTTCACACTCGGCTGGTATTCGATGCGCAATTCCTCCGCGTCGTTGGAAATGCGCCGATAGGCCAGCCGCGCGAGCGGGGAGAATTTCGGCGCCAGCTCGCGGCGGGCGCGGATGATTTCGTTGCCGAGCTTCACGAGTTCGGCGGAAAAACTATCCAGCGCAGCCTCGTCGCCGGAGCGCTGTTTGAGTAGCGCGTTGCGGGCGCGGACGGTGTGCATGTAACGCTGGAGCAGGGGAAGATAGCCGGTCTGCGTCTGCGCGAGCAGCAAATCCAGAAACCGCCGCCGCGCGCGCGCCGCGCCCTTGACGAGTTGCAAATCCTCCGTGCAAAAAACCACCGTCCGCAGCGCGCCGAAATAGTCCGCGAGCCGTTTCACCGGCTGGCCGTCCAGCGCCAGTTTTCGTTCACGCGCGGACCAGAACATTTTAATCTCGTGGTCGCCCTGCCCGACGACATTGCCTCCGACGAAATAACCGCGCTGTCCGTGCCGGATCATCTGCGCGCCGCCGACGCCGCGGAACGACCGCAGCGTGGCCATGAGATAAATGGCTTCGAGGATGTTCGTCTTGCCCTGCGCGTTGTCGCCGAGCAGCAGGTGGAAACCGGGCGCAAAATCCGCGTCCAACCGCGCGTAATTGCGGAAGTCCCGGAGTCGCAGATGGGCCAGATGCACGCGGGGATTTTAACCACAGATGGGCACAGATGAAACACGGATTTGTTTCCGGCTTCATTCCCGCGCCGGAAACTGCTTTCATGGCGCATGGTTCCGTGCGTGATTTTCGAGGACGAGCACCTGCTGGTGGTTGCCAAACCCGCCGGCTGGAACACGCACGCGCCGTCGCCTTTTGCCGGCGAGGGCATTTACGACTGGCTGCGGCACCGCGAGCCGCGCTGGGCGTCGCTGGCGATTGTGCATCGGCTGGACAAGGAAACCAGCGGCGTCCTCGTCTTTGGCAAAACGCAGCACGCCAACAAATCGCTCACGGAACAATTCACCGCCCGCCGCGTCCATAAAAAATACCTGCTGCTCACCGACCGCGATGTTCCGCAGAAAGAATTCACGGTGAAAACGGCGCTCACCCGTGTCGGCGAAAAATACGCCAGCCAGCCCGGCGGTCAAATGGCAGAAACGCAATTCAAGCTGCTATCGGATTCCGAACTGAAAACTAATAATTCAAAATTCAAAACTGTCCGGGCTTCGCCGCTCACCGGTCGCACGCACCAAATCCGGGTTCATGCGGCGGAAAGCGGATTCCCCATTCTGGGCGACACGCTTTACGGCGGCACGGCGTCAGCGCGGGTTTTTCTGCACGCGGCGGAAATTGAGTTTGCGCATCCCGCCACAGGCGAACTGCTGAAATTCTCCGCGCCAGCAGATTTCGACGCTGATTCGCGCCTGGCCCTGCGCGCCGCCGTCATCGAACCGGACGCGACGAATGCCTTTCGCCTGATTCACGGCGCCAGCGACGGCTGGCCGGGCTGGTTCGTGGAAAGGCTCGGCGATTTCCTGCTCTCGCAATCCGAACTGCCGTTGAACGCCGTGCAAAATGAGGGATTGTCACGTCTGGCGGGAATTTTTTCCGCGCGCGGCGCGTATCACAAAATTCTGTCGCGCCAGGTCCGGCGTGCCACGGTTGCCGATTCGTCGCCGCAACTCGTTTTCGGCGAAGCCGCGCCGGAGCGGTTTGAGATTTCGGAGAACGGCGTCCGCTACGAGTTGAGCTTCACCGAAGGTTATTCCGTCGGCCTGTTTCTGGACCAGCGCGACAATCGCCGACGCTTTTTGACCGGCCCCATCGCTGCCAATTTCCCCGAACTTCCAACTTCCAATTTCCAACTCCTAAATTGTTTTGCCTACACCTGCGGTTTCTCGGTGTGCGCGGCCCAAGCCGGCGCGCGGACGACAAGCCTGGACCTCTCGAAAAAATATCTCGAATGGGGTAGGCGCAACTTTGTTCTGAACGGCCTCGATCCGGCGGCGCACGACTTCATTTACGGCGACACCTTTGACTGGTTGCGGCGGCTGGCGAAGAAGGGCCGCGCGTTTGATGCCGTGGTGCTCGATCCGCCGACGTTTTCGCAGTCGAAGGAACACGGCACGTTCCGCGCGGAAAAAGATTACGGCAGGCTCGTCACCGCCGCGCTGCCAGTGCTCAAGCCGGGCGGAATGCTGCTCGCCTCGACGAACGCGGCGGACTGGCTTCCGGAGGATTTTCTCGCCGCCGTGGAAACGGCCATCCGCAGTGCGAGGCGGAAAATTGTGCAACGGCATTACGTCCCGCAGCCGCCGGATTCCCCCATCAGCCGCGCCGAGCCGGCGTATTTGAGAACGGTGTGGTTGCGAACAAGCTGATCAAATTGCCAGCAGCAGGCGCTTGATTTCCTTGAGCCGGGCCTTGGCGTCTTTTTTGGTGAGGCGCGGAAACTTGCCGCCGAGCGTGATGAAATCGCCGTGGCGGGTGAGCATCAATTTGTCGTCCTTCACTTCAATCGCGGTCACGGATTTTTCGCTGGCGAGGATTTTCAGTTCAGCCACGGTCAGCAGCAGTTCCACCGGCGGCGGCAGCGGGCCGAACCGGTCGCGCAATTCCTTCCGCAAGGCGTCGAGCGCGGCCTTGTCCGTGGCCTGCGCGAGCTTCCGGTAAATCTCGATGCGGTGCTGGGCTTCGGAGATGTAATTATGCGGAAGCGAGGCGGTATATTCTATTTGGGAGGGACGGCGTGCCGCCGTCCCCGGATGGTTTTCAATTTGGGACGGCAACACGCCGTCCCTCCCGGTTGAATCCAGAAAATCCAATTTCACCCTAACTTCCACACGCGGATTGATTTTCTCCCCCTTCAGCGACGAGACGCTTTGCCGGAGCAACTGGCAGTAAAGCTCGAAGCCGACGGCGGTGATGTGGCCGCTTTGCTCCGAGCCGAGCAGGTTGCCGGCGCCGCGGATTTCCAAATCGCGCATGGCGATCTTGAATCCGCTGCCGAGGGTGGAGTATTGCCGGATGGCGCTGATGCGTTTGCGCACGTCGGCGAGCAGGCTCGCGTGGCGCGGCAGCAGCAGATAGGCGTAGGCTTGATGCTTGTAACGCCCGACGCGCCCGCGAAGCTGATACAAATCGCTCAAGCCAAACCGGTCGGCGCGGTCAATGATGATGGTGTTCGCGTTCGGAATATCGAGGCCGCTTTCGATGATGGATGTCGAAAGCAGCACGTCCGCCCCGCCGTTGACGAACTTCGTCATCACCTCTTCCAGTTCGTCCGCGTCCATCTGGCCGTGGCCGACGACGATGCGCGCCTGGGGGACCAGTTTCGCGAGCCGCTGGCGCATGGTTTCGATGCTCAACACGCGGTTGTGCAGGAAGAAGACCTGTCCGCCGCGGTTCAATTCGCGCTGGATGGCGTCGCGGATGACGCGCTCGTCGTATTGCACGGCGATGGTTTCGACCGGCAGACGGTCGTGCGGCGGCGTCTGGATGGTGCTCATGTCACGCGCGCCGGTGAGCGCGAGGTAAAGCGTGCGCGGAATTGGCGTGGCGCTCAACGTCAGCACGTCCACTATCGTCCGCAGCCGTTTGAATTTTTCCTTGTGCAGCACGCCGAAGCGCTGCTCCTCGTCAATCACCACCAGCCCGAGTTCCTTGAACACGATGTCACTCTGGATCAGCCGGTGCGTCCCGATGACGATGTCCACCGCGCCCGCCGCCAGGTCCTTCACCACGCGCTCCTGCTGCCGGCGCGTGCGAAAGCGCGAGAGCAATTCCACGCGAATCGGATAATCCGCCATCCGCTCGCGGAAGGTGTTGAAATGCTGCTGCGCCAGGACGGTGGTGGGCACCAGCATGGCCACCTGCCGGCCGCCCATCACGGCCTTGAACGCGGCGCGGATGGCGACCTCCGTCTTGCCGAAGCCGACGTCGCCGCAAATCAGGCGGTCCATCGGCTTGGCGCGCTCCATGTCGGACTTCGTTTCGCCGATGGCGCGAAGCTGGTCCGGCGTTTCCTCGAAAACAAACGCGCCCTCAAACTCGCGCTGCCACGGCACGTCCGGCGGGAACGGGTGGCCGGGCTGCGATTCGCGCACGGCCTGGATTTGGAGCAGCTCGGCGGCGATGTCGCGCACGGCACGCTCGGCCTGCTGTTTTGCCTTCTGCCAGCGCGTGCCGCCGAGCGTGTTCAACGGCGGATGCGCCTTGCCCGCGCCGACGTATTTGCCGACCAGATGCGCCTCGGTGACGGGCACATAAAGTTTGGGCGGCTCGTCGCCGTAATTGGCGGGCGCGTATTCGATGACGAGGCACTCGGTGCCGGTCGAGAGTTGAGAAATGGAAGTTGAGGAATGGCGGCTGCTGCCCGCGGGCAGGTTTTTCAGGCCTAGAAATTTTCCAATGCCGTATTGGAGATGAACAACCAGATCGCCTTCCTCCAGTTCGGCGAAATCAATGTCGAGGGCGGACCGGGCGGCGAGCGCGTGCGGAGATTTCAACCGGCGCGGCCGCTGGATTTTGTAGCGCCCGAAAATTTCGGCGTCGGTGACGACCACCAGCTTCGCCTCCTCGCAGATGAATCCGCGGGCGAGCGAGCCGAGGTAAATTGAAGGTCGAAGCGTGAAGTCCGAAGTGCGACCGACTTCCCGTCCTTCGGCCTTCTCGCTTCTCATTTCATCGAGTTCCTTCCAGATTTCCTCGAACCGCTGCCGCTCGCCGTCGTTGTTGCAGAAGACGTGGACGGCATAATTCTGGCGCAGCCAGCGGTGCATTTGGTTGAAAAATTCGCGGCGCTGCGCCTCGGCGATTGGCGCTTCCGGCGCGCGCTCGGCGAGCGGACGGTAGGCGTCGAGCGAATCAAATTGCGGATTGCGGATTGCGGATTGCGTATTAGCTTCGCTGGCTTCGGCTTCTTCGGTCAATGCGACCGACGCGAAACCGCGCCGGTTCAGTTCGGTCAGCAAATCCGGCCACGAAATGAAAAACGGGTCTCCGGCTGGAATTTGCAGCGCGTATTCGTCGGCGCGCAGGGCAAGCTGCTCCGGCTCGCAGAGCAGAAAAATGGTTTCGCGCGGCAAATGATCGAGCAGCGTCGCCAGCGCCGTTTCATTCTCCATCCTGCCTTCTTCATTCTGCCTTTGCTTCAAAAGCCCCAGTTCGCCTGCCGGGGGCAGGGTGACGCTCGAAATTTCCCCGCGCGAAATCTGCGTGAGCGGGTCGAACTCGCGCAGCGATTCGAGTTCGTCGCCGAAAAATTCCAGGCGCGCCGGCCATGGGCTGGTCAGCGGCCAGACATCCAGGATGCCGCCGCGCAGGGCGATTTCGCCCTTCTGCGAAACCTGCGCCTCGGGTTCGTAGCCCTGGTCTTCAAGCCATTCAATCAGGTCGAGCGGCGCGATTTTGCCGCCGCGCGCGAGCGTGCGGGTGCGATTTTGGATTTCGCCGGGCGGAAAGGTTTTTTGCAGCAGCGCGGCGACGCTGGCGACAATCAGTTTTGAGTTTTGAGTTTTGAGTTTTAAGTTTTCGGAAAGTGAAACGAGCGTTTGCAGCCGGTCGCTGATGACATCGGCGTGCGGGAGCCTGCCTTCGTGCGGCAGGATTTCCCAGGCGGGAAAAAATAAGTTCAGGGTTCGCGGTTCAGTGTTCAGGGTTGATGGATCTGTGCGGGTTTGTTCTGAACTCCAAACCCTGAACTTTGAATCCGCCAGCCAAGTTTCCAAATCCTGCTGGAAACTTTCCTGCGTTTTCAAATCGGCGGTGACGGCGACGATCGTCCGGTGCGGGAAAAGCTTTTGCAGAAGCGCGGCGAGAAACGGCTGCGCGGCTTGGGCGACTCCGGTGCAAGACAACGCTCCGCCATGCTCCAACCGTCGTGCGAGGGATTGCACGGCGGGAGCCTGCGAAATGTCGGCGAACAAGCTGCCTGTCGCCGACGCTGCCGCGTTTTGCGCCAAGCAACGGGTAGTTTGCAGCGGGAACCGGCTGCGTCAAGCTGTGTTCGGGCGCGGTAACTGCCCGCGACCGGCCGGTCAATTGTTCGGACCGGCTCCGGAAGGCGGCAAGGATCCCTTGCGCTGGAAAATTTCCATGCCCATGCCCTTCAGGCCGCCATAGTTTGCGGCGTCGTTGCCCCAGAAAAACCGGAACGGACGCGGCCAGTTTTCCTCAACCAGTCCGACGGTGGCATAATTGGTTTTGTAGGTGTTCCACCACCGGAAAAGGGTCACGTCCGATTGGGGCGCCTGCACCCAGGAAAAATTCTGGTTCACAAAAACGACGAATTCCGGCGCGTTCGTTTCGATTTCGCGGATCATGTCGCGCTGCATCGCCCCGGCAAACGGCTGCGGCTCCATCAGCGGATAGGCGTAAATGTAACCGGTGGCCGAATGGCGGCGGGCGAGAAAATAGATTTCCGGCTCGGAGCCGAGCACCGCGATTTGCGCGTCCGGCTTCGAGTGTTCGCGGATGTAGGCTGCGACGGGTTCCGCCTCGGGAAAAAGCTCCGCGCCATACAAGGCGTGTCCTCCCTGTGCCGCGAAGGCAAACCAGGCGCCGCTGGTTTTGATGACGGTAAAAATAACCAGCAGCGCATAAACGCCGGCGGGCCACTGGCTGAACCGGGTTGAGCCGGTCCTCCGTCGCCACAAGTGGCAGGCCCCGCTCACCGTGCAGCCGGCCAGCAGCCCCAGCGCCGGCAGCGTCAGGAGAAAATAGTGCGTCCGAAAATAAAAACCCGGAACCGTGGTCAGGAAGGATGCCACGGTAAATCCCAGCAGCCAGCCTCGCGTCTGCCGCAGGCGTTCGTCGAACCAGATCATTCCCAATCCGGCAAGGCAGGGGAGCCACATCCAAAAATCCTCCGTGGCCATCGAGCGGACGCTCCACCAAAATTGCGGGCCGATGTCGGAAATGGACACAATCGAAACATATTGGCGCGCGTAATCCACCGTCCAGAACCAGAACTGGTGAAAGACTCCCGCGCACCAGAGCGTCAAACAACACAGGCCCAGCGGCAGCGCGGTTCCAATTGCGAACGCCATCGGAACCCGGCCCGCGCGAATTCCTGCGGCCCGGTTTTTGAGGAAATATTCCAGGATAAAAACGCCGAACGCCCACAACGCGATGACGGCCGCGTGTTGTTTCATCAGCACCGCCAGGCCGCACATGATTCCCGCCGCGCCGACCGTCTGCCACCGCACCGATTGCCGGGCTTTCCACATCAAACACAAACCGGCGGTTGCAAAAAACGCCTCGAAGTGGGCTGCGTGGCCCGCCAGTCCGAACAGCGCGGTGTTGGCCGCCAGGACGGCGTAGCTGGTCGCCGCCACCACGCCCGCCGTCGGATCGAGCATTCTTGTGCCGAGCCAGTAAAGCATCAGCGCCGTCAGCGTGGTGATGATCGTGACGCCGAAGTGGATTCCCGCCGGAGTTTCGCCGAACAGCGCCATGATGAGCGCATACATGGCATAGGTGCCGGGAAACTTCATGTTGAAGGCCAGCTTGTAAGGCGGGATGCCCTGCAACATGAGCTGGCCGGAATAGGCGTATTCGCCCTCGTCACGCTCCAGGGAAAAATTCAGCAGGTGCAGCCGGACCATCGCCATCAGCGCCAGAACCGCGACCATGAACCACCACGTCCAATGCCGGTTGAAAAAACGGGCACGGGCGGGCGTTGCGGTTGCGGGCGATTCCGTCATGCGCGGCCATTGTGCAAATCAGTCTTTCGGGGGCAAGTGAATACGCTGCGGATTACTTGGAACGCCAATGTTGGTGGAACCCTGCCAACCCTCTGCCTCGCTCAATTTCATGTTTTCCTCGGAGTTTATATTCTGATTTGTCGTGCAATATTCTTCATAGAACCGGCCGGCGTGGTTGCTCAAAAATTGGGCGACTTGGTAGGTCCAGTTTTGGGTGAAGCGCAGATCGGATCCTGAGAAATTCGCCGGTGCTGGTGGCAGGTCTGGTGGCATTCGCGTGCCAGCCTTGGGAATGTCCATCGTTCCGACGATCCAAACACGATGTCCGGATTGCAGCGTCGCGGCGATTTGCGTGAACACGGGCTGGATGACGCCTTGTTTTTGTATTTGTTCCCGGACCAGATCGAAGCGGTGCATGGAATGATCCTTCAGCGGCGGCAACGTGCTCCATGATGCCGGGCCTTTGTAATAGTGGTCGAAAGTGATGCCGCAATACCACGGACTGACGATGATGAAATCGTCCGGCCCAGCTTCTTTCGTCAGGCGTTGCGCCACAAGGTCAACGTTTGTAAAGCGCCAGTTCAGGTCTCTGAACGCAAACGGAAACGCTCCAATCATCGTCAAAATGGCAAACCCAACAATAGCTGCACGTGCATGGCGGCCTGATGGCAGGGCGATTTCAATGCACACCGCCGTCAGGGACATCAGCGGGAGAAAATACCATGATTTCGTGGCCAGCGCCGCGAACCAAAGAAATCCAGCAAACCCCGCCACAGCCATCAGCAGCGTCACGCCCGCGAACAGCGGCAAGTCCCTGTTCCAGGCGTCTCCGGTGGGTGTTGCCACGGCTGATTTGATACGTGCCGAATTGTGGAAACGCCAACTCCGAAACCAGCCGGCGTCCATGCCGAGAATAATCAAGGCCAGCAGCGGAAAGTAACACCAATGTTTTTGAGGAGACGCGTCGAACCAGATGAAACCAAATGACGCCGCCAGCGCCACCGCAATCGTGCTGTGGCTGGCGGTGGGTAAATATTCAACCCGAACGGCGCCAGACTCCGGTTTGCGGTGAAAAAAAGTTGCACCGGCGCAAACAGCCACCATGAGCGCCAAGAATCCCCAGACCCAGAAGTATTCTTCCAGCGGAAATCCCATGGCGTGGTTCATGGAGGCGAGCGTCTTTACGGGGTCGAACCCGGTTCGCAACGCCCCCGCCGCATCAGGCAGGGAAATGATGCGCGTCCAATACGGCAACAGAGATGCAGCGGAAATCGCCGCAACGGAGCAAATTTTCAACGCCGCGCTCCCGTTTTTTTGCCGCGCGCAAACCGCCCATGCACCGAAGCAAATCGCCGCAATGAGAACAGTGTTTTGATAAAGTGCCTGCACGCATAAGATCGCCAGCGCCGCAAAAAATCCCGTGCGCCGCCATGTCGGGTTTCGCAGGAACCAGACCGCTGCCGCCGTTGTTAGCAGGATTAACGCGCTGCCCAGACCAAACGCGCGTAGTGAATCGCCGTAAATGATCACCGTGCTGTTGAGCGCGAGCAGCACTAGCCCGATCAACGGCGGTGCGCGGCGGATTTTCCAAATGGCCAGCCACAGCGCGGCGGGCAGCGCCAGTCCTATCAAGGTGCCGAGCAGCCGCAGAATCAAATCGTTTTGGCCCAGTCCTATGGCCGTCCAGCCGCTGACCAGCAGCGGCATCAGCACGGGAAACGAATCCCTCGACATTTCGATCAAAGAATGGCGGCCGGACAAATTGATGAGGTTGACTTCGTCCCGCCAGAAACCGCCGGCATGAAGCAGAAAGTAAAAATGCAGCCAGACGACCGCCAGGCTGACGGTCAGTGCCAAAATCCATTCCGGCTGGCGCAAAACGGTTTTTGCCAGCCGTCGGAGATTTTCGGTTGCCGCCATAAATCGGCTTGAAGATAGGAATGATTCCGGCCCGTGGCACGCAGAATTCTCCGAAATAGTGCTTGCAACCGGCAATCGGGCGGCTACACTTGGCGGCTCTTAATTTTAAGATATTTATGGCAAGAATTTGTGAACTGACTGGCAAGCGCCCGATGAAGGGCAGCATCATCTGGCGTTCGGGTAAAGCCAAGAAATCCGGCGGCATCGGCACGCACATCACCGCCATCACCAAGCGCAAGTTCCATGTGAACTTGCAGCGCGTGAAGGCCCAGATGCCCAGCGGCGAAATCCGCTACATCCGCGTATCCGCCGCCGCCATCAAAAAAGGCCTCGTCACCAAGGCGCCCAAGCGTGTCTGGAAAAAGGAGACGGAAAAGAAAGAAACGGAAGCCGCGAAAGCTTGATTTTTATTGCCGCGAAAAGGCTCAAAGGATTTTTCTTTTGAGCCTTTTGCGCTTTTTTGCGGCTACTTCCCCTTGGTAAATTTCATCGTCGCCCGCTTTAATTCCCGGTCCGCCTCGCGCTCCTTCAAGTCTTCGCGCTTGTCGAACGTTTGCTTGCCCTTGCCGACGGCCAGCGCCACTTTCACTTTTCCATTTTTCCAGTAAAATGCCAGTGGGAACAGCGCGTTGCCCTTCACCGCCGCCAGTCCGAAGAGCTTCCGGATCTCCGATTTGTGCAGGAGCAGTTTGCGCGGCGCCTTCGGCTCGTGGTTTTGCAGGTTGCCGTGGGAGTATTCGTCAATGTGCGCGTTGTAAAGCCAGACCTCGTCCTTTTCCACGCGCGCAAAGGCGTCGGCGATCTGCCCCTTGCCTGCGCGCAGCGACTTGACCTCCGTGCCGTGCAGCACGATGCCCGCCTCGAAGGTGTCGAGGATGTGGTAATCGCGCCGGGCTTTATGATTGGTCACGATGTCGGCCATGGAATTGAGTTTATCCGCAGATTGCGGGGATTTTACAGATTAAAATTCACGCAAGCCGGTCAAAACAAGAAGCCCGCCGTGAAGCGGGCCTTTGCATCTGCGTGAATCTGCGGAATCTGCGGATGAAATTGCCTAACGCTTTTTGCGCTTCTTGGGCTGCGGGCGAACCAGCTCGGTCACTTCCGGCAGTTCCCAGCCGATTTTGTCCTCCAAAATTTCGCGCAGCGCGATGTCCGCCATGCCCATGCTGGCGGGCGCGTCCACGAGCGGCCGGCCCAGGCCGCCGCCGCCGGCGTTGAGCTGGCGCACGCGGCGCGAGATGAGGTTCACCAGCACATTTGGATTGCCGACCTTCTCGGCGGCTCGTTTGCAAAGTTCAGCGTTCATTAAAAATTAGCCCTCAAGACTAACCGCTGCCGGCTTGAATGCAACAAGAATATTTCCCTTCAAACTTGACCGCATTTCCGGCATTTTCTCTCCATTATTTTATGGCCACCACAAAATCATCGTTCGACCTGAACCAGTTTCTCGCCACGCGCACCGATGCCGTCAACCGTGCGCTCGACAAATTTCTCCCGTCCGAGAAAACCCGGCCCGCCACCATCCACAAGGCCATGCGCTATTCGCTCTTCGCCGGCGGCAAGCGAATGCGCCCCGCTGTGTTGCTGGCGGCGGCGGAAGCTTGTGGTGGCAGCGATGCTGCCGCCATGCCGCTGGCCTGCGCCGTCGAGTGCATCCACACCTACTCGCTCATCCACGACGATCTGCCGGCGATGGACAACGACGATTTCCGCCGCGGCAAGCCGACCAACCACAAGGTCTTCGGCGAAGGCGTCGCCGTGCTGGCGGGCGACGCGCTGCTGACGCAGGCGTTTGAGATCGCCGCGCAATGCAAAAAATTTCCGCGCTATCCGCACGACAAAATCATTTTGGAAATCGCCAGGGCGTCCGGCTCGCTGCAACTCGTTGGGGGGCAGGTGGCGGATTTGGAAGGCGAGAACAAAAAACTTTCCATCGCCGAATTGAAATTCATCCATGAGCGCAAGACCTCCGCGCTGCTGTGCTGTTCAGTGCGGCTCGGCGGCATGAGCGCCAACTGCACGTCCGCGCAGCTCGCGGCCCTCACCGACTTCGGCTACCACGTCGGTCTCGCGTTTCAGGTGATTGACGACATCCTGGATGTGACGCAGACCAGTGAACAGCTCGGCAAGACGGCGGGCAAGGACGTGGCCGAGCAAAAGGCGACCTATCCGGCCATCGTGGGCCTGGAGAAATCGCGGAAGATTGCGGCGCAACTGACGGATAAGGCCTTTGCCGCGCTGGACATTTTCAAGGGCAAGGCGTTTGCCCTTGAAGCGCTGGCCGGATTTTTATTGAAGCGGAATAAGTAGAGTCAAGGAGCATGGAACCGTTTGGATCACTCAGCCTTTCCTGGAGCGGGAGGATGTCAGAACAAGGCTGCGTCGCACCTTGAAAAACGTCCCGGCGTTGGCTGGTGACGGCCGGTGGGTTCGTTTGCCGCCTCACATGTCAATCCCGTAAACCTTGAGCTTGTGGTAAAGCGTGGGGCGGCCGATGCCGAGGCGTTTGGCGGCCTCGGCCTTGTTGCCGGCGGTTTGCTTGAGGGTCTGGATGATGGCGTTGCGCTCGACGCCTTTCAGCAGCGTGCGATCCGGATCCAATTCCCCGCCTGGCAGCGAGTCGGCATAGGCATTGGTGATGGAGAGGTCAGCGGCGCTCACTTCCGCGTCTTCGCAGAGGAGCACCGCGCGCTGGACTTCGTTCTGCAATTGGCGGACGTTGCCCGGCCAGTCGAAGGTGGTGAGCCTGTCAATCGCGTCGGTCTTGAACCCGTGGACGTCGCGGTTGGCCTGCGCGGCAAAACGTTTCAAAAAGGCGCTCGCCAGCGGCATGATGTCGTCGCGGCGGTCGCGCAACGGCGGCAGATGGACCGAAATCGTGCTGATGCGGTAAAACAAATCGTCGCGCAGTTTGCCTTCCTTGATGGCCTCCTCGGGATTGCGGTTGGTGGAGGCGAGGATGCGGCAATTTGTCTTGTAGCTGGTCTTGTCGCCGACGGGCCGGACTTCGCGGTCCTGCAACACGCGGAGCAGCTTGCTTTGGGTGTCCACGGGCATCTCGGAAATTTCGTCAAGCAGCAGGGTGCCGTTTTCGGCCTGGCGGAACAGTCCCACGCGGTCGGCGTGCGCGCCGGTGTAGGCTCCCTTGACCGAGCCGAACAATTCGCTCTCGATCAGCTCGCGCGGCAGCGCGGCGCAGTTGATCTTGATGATTTTGCTCTTGTTGCGCGGGCTTAACGCGTGGATGAGGTCGGCGATGACCTCCTTGCCGGTGCCGCTTTCGCCGGTGAGCAGAATGGTCACGTCGCTGGGCGCGACGCGTTCGACGGTGCGGACGACATTCTGCATGGCCGCGCTGCGAAACACCGGCGACAGGGCGACGCTCATGGTCTCGAGCGCGTGGTGCAGCGTCGTGTTTTCTTCCTTTTGCTGTTTGAGTTCCACCGCGCATTTGACATCGGCGGCGAGTTTTTCCGCATCGAAGTCGCCGGGAATCTTGCGCAGGAAATTGAAGGCGCCGAGCTTGATGGCATCCACCGCCCAGGAAACCGCCTCGGAATCCTTGGCGGTTCCGGTCAGCACGATCACTTCCGTTTTGGGCCAGCGTTTTTTGATGTCAGGCAGCAGCTTCAAACCGTTGTCGTCCTTCAAATTCACATCCAGAATGATGACATCCGGCGGCGGCTCTCCAAAAGCCCGGCGCAGCGCGGCCCCGCTGCCGGCCTCGGCCACTTCATAATCCTCCCGCAGGATTTCGGTGAGCAATGTCCGAATCCCCTGATCATCGTCCACAATGAGAACTTTGACTTTCATTTTTTGCGCCTGCATTTGCAGCTTTCAACAAACCGCGAAAAAATCGCGCGATGTTCCGCGTGACGCCCGAGCCGTTCAGGATGAAATTGAACGCTCAACATAAACGGCATCCGGCGCGCCGTCTCCGGCTTCCATTCCATCGCTTCCACGATTCCATCGCGCGTGCGGGCCACCGCCGCCAGCGGCTCCGCGGTTTCCAAAACAGCCTGATGATGCGAGCTGTTCACGCCCAGAACCCGTTTCCCCGTGATTCTGGCCAGCAACGAACCCGCTGTCAATGGCGCTTCGTGGACGATTTCACCCGCCGCGTCCATCCGCTGGTGGTTCAACGCGCCGGGCACCTGGCGGCGGATGTCCGCGATCAATTCACCGCCGAGCGCGATGTTGAGCAACTGGTGCCCGCGGCAGATGGCCAGCAGCGGCTTGCGCTGGCGGAAAACCTCGTCCAGCAAAACCAGTTCGCGCAGGTCGCGCCCGCCGCCGTCGGGCGTCATGCCGACCGTTCGGCGAACGGCGCGCGGCAGGTGTTTGGCGTAGAGGTCGGGATTGATGTCGTCGCCGCCGGTGAGCAGCACGCCGTCCACGCGGCGGACAACCTCCGCCAGCAGCGCGCGGTCGGCGGTTGCCGGCGCGGTGACGGGAATGCCGCCGGCCTGTGTGATGGCAAAATCGTATTTGACCGAGAGGCTGACGGACAGATCATGAAATTCCACCCCGCGTTTTTCGATGCTGGGCGAGACAAGAATCAAGGGCGGCTTGGCCATCAGCGCAGAATGTAAAGCTGAACCATTTTTTGCCAAATTATTTTTCCAGCAACGCCCATGCGCACCAGAGAACCGGCGCCTGGCCGTGCGGATCGCCGGTCTTGCGCGGACGATCCAGATAATACTGCGTGTCGTCCTGCTGGTTGGTGCCGATGCAGACATCGCGGACATCCCCGTCGGGATTGATTTCACCGCACAGCCCAATCCAGCCGCGCCGCGCCGCGTCGCCATAGCTCGCGTCGAGCCAGCCGTGCTGCACGCCGATGATCAGGGCGTAGGTGAACATCCCGGTGCAGCTTGTTTCGTCATACGCCGTGTCGTTGTCCACCAGCTGCCGCCAGAGGCCGGACGGTGCCTGATAAACTTTCAGCGCGGCCATCATTTTTTTGTAGCCATCCATGAGCCGCGCGTATTTCGGATGATCGGGCGGGAGCGAACTCAACACCTCCGCGAGCGCGACGGCGAACCAGCCGTTGCCGCGCCCCCAGAAATGGTGGCTCACGTCGGCGTGAAAAAACAGCCCGTTGGTCTGCTGCAATTTGTCGAGGTAGGCGGCGAGCTCGGTCGCGGCGTGGTCGGCGTATTTCGGGTCGTGCGTGGCGCGATAGGCCTGGATTTGCAGGGCGCTGATCATGAAGCAGTCGTCCACCCAGTAGCGCGATTCGCGCGAGGTGCCGTCGGGCAGGGGATTCTCCCATTGCTCGTCCGCCTTTTGCAGACCGAGCGCGAGATAATTCGTGTCGCGGTTCAGCAGGTAAATCTCCAGCGGCAGCGCGCCGAAGACATGGAAATCAACGTGCCGGTTGGGTGAAATCGCGTGGCTGCCTTCCGGCGTGACGATGAACGCGTAACGGTCAATCAGCTTTTGCTTCAGCGTCTTGTCGCCCGCGCCGTCGGCAAAACGCAGCGCGCCGAATCCCATGCAGACTTCGGGATAGACGATGAAGCCGTCGGCGTTGTAGTAAATTTTGCGCTTGAGCAGGTTGTCCGAGACCAGTTCGCCGACGGTTTTCGGATTGCAATTGGTCGGCCAGTTTTGGAAAACGGTTTTGGCGGACGGGGTTTGTGCCGGAGCGCCGCCTGCGAAAAGCATCGTGCCGAGGAGCAGCGTGGCGGACCGTAAAAGAGTTTTGTGCATGGCATTTTTTATCGTGATTGCCGCCATTTGTCCACAAAGTTGCGTCCAATTGCGTCAAATTCTCGCTTCGGGAAAACGCTCGCGGATCTGCCGGCGCAGTCGCTCCTCGTCGTCCGGCTGGTAGCGGCGGCGGTTGATCAGCCGTTGTATCGCGTCCAGTAATTCCAGCCAGTCCTCCAGCGGCGGTTCCTTCACCGCCTGCCAGACATCGAAGCGCTTTTCGCGATGGAAAAATTTCCACTCCCGTCCGATGTGCTGCGCATTAACCTGCAACTTCTTGCCGTCTTCGGTCACGCGCTTCCAACTGATTTCAGCTTTGTTGGCCATGGCAGATCACTCCGGCACGTCCACGCCCGCCACCGCCATCGCGGCGATGCCTTCCTCGCGACCGATGAAGCCCATCAGCTCGTTCGTCGTTGCCTTGACGCCGATTTGCCTTTCGGAAACGCCGAGCGCGGCGGCGATGTTCCTTTTCATTCCGGCGATGTGCGGGTAAATCTTTGGCGCCTGCGCGATGACCGTGGCGTCCACGTTCACGATTTTCCCGCCGCGCCTGGCAGCCTGCTTCGCCGCCTCCTCCAGAAAAATCCTGCTGGGCACGCCTTTCCAGCGCGGGTCGGTGTTTGGGAAAAAGTGGCCGATGTCCGGCTCGCCGAGCGCGCCGAGGACGGCGTCGCAGATGGCGTGCATCAGCGCGTCCGCGTCCGAATGGCCGTCGAGGCCCTTCGTGTGCGGAATCTCAACGCCGCCGAGGACGAGCCTGCGCCCGGCGACCAGTTGATGAACGTCATAGCCGATGCCAACGTGAACCATGCCGCAGTGTAGAAATTCCGGGCGTGGAAAGCGAAGAAAAATAACGCACTGCCCGGGACGTGAAAACGAATGCAGAAGTAAGAATGAAGAATGAAAAGCCCGTAGGGCTGACATATTTGTAGAATCCCCAATCAATAAATTTTCGAGCTTCCGTTCAGGAGCGGCAAATTCCGGGGTAGGGTCATCGCGCTGCGATGACCGGACGGCGCAGCGCGCCGTCCCTACCAGGCTATGCCGCCCCGACGGGGCTGAAATTTCTTTGGCGATGGCGTTGCTACAAATATGCCGCGCCGACGGCGCTAAAAGAAATCAAACGCGCCTCCATCCGCACGGAAAGCTTCAGCCGCCGCGCGAAGGGAAAATTGGGATAAACGCCGTGGCGCGGAAGAATTGTGTCAATGCTTGGGACTGACTCCTTTACGGCACGATTCCTTCGCTATTGGAGAATCCTGAAAAATTACAAAATCGCAACCTTCTGTTAAGATGCAAGTTGGCGCAACCTCAATTCCGTTTACAGTCTTTTGATCCAATATGTCAACGCCTTCTGTGCCATAATATATGGTCTCGCCTGTTGCGGGGTTTTTACCGGCTAAAGAAGTTGAAGGACAATGAGCAAACAACAGATATTTTCCATCGTGTTCTTCCTCGACAGACAAGCGGCTGTTAATGATGTGATCTTCATCTTCAAACCGGCGCAAAACTTTCTGGCGATAAGGTTTTGTTTCTGGCTTAAAAGCGGAAACAGGGATTGAGGGATGTTTAACGGGAGTGTTCATAGATATAGCTTCAGCCATATTTTACTGGTTTAGATTTGAGAGAAAAACATTCGGCAGTTCCCAATTTGCGCCAGCGAAGGGCAGCGAATATGGCAATGCCAACACCGAATAATCCGAAGGTAGAGGGTTCGGGCGTGGGCACTATATCAATTTCACCGTTGCCACTGCGAACACCGGCCAGTTCTGTGAGAATCAATGTTGCAGATGAGTTAATGAAGGAACCACCGCCGCCGCCACCGCCATTGGAACTGCCGCCACCGCCGCTGTAGCCGCCGCCGCCGCCACCGCCCTGGTCGCCGCCGCCACCACCACCGCCGTAGCCGCCGACGCCGCCACCCTGGAAATTGCCGCCAGCCCAACCACCGCCCAAGAAGCTGCCGCCGCCGCTTTCTCCGCCGCCACCGCCGCTGGAGAAACCACCACCACCGCCACCGCCGCCGGCGTAGCCGCTTTCGGCACCGCCAGAGCCGCCAGAGCCGCCAGAGCCGCCGTCGTTGCCGGTGTCACCTGTGCCGCTGATGCCGCCGTTGCCGCCACCAGTGTAGTAGCCGTCGCCGCCGCCGCCGCCAGCAATGACCAGCGGGGTGCTGCCATTGACAACAAAACTGCCGCCGCCACCACCACCGCCCCAGCCGCCGCCGACGCCGCCGACGCCGCCGACAAGAATGGTCAGGTTCACCGCTGTCGCGAAGTTAAATTGGCCTTCCATTTCAGCACCGAGACCTCCGCCGTTGCCCGAGCCGTTGCCTCCCGCCGCACCATAAGCAAGGATGTCGTAAGAGCCAGGGTTAAGCGTGACAGTTGTTTCCGCGCCGGTAAATAGGTAGCCCTGGGCGGAACCGGCCAGCACTCCAAACTGCAAGACGACCACTATCGGCAACCAGTGACCAATTTTTTGTTTCATAATCTATCTCCTATTTTGTGTTTAAGGTTAAATCTCGTGACGCGCTCATGCTGCCAAACGTATGAAACTGAGCCACGCCCGTCTGATGACATTCGCCAACCCGTTGCTTTCTCGGCAAATCGGAGGGCTTAACCGGCGTTGGCTCCATTGCTTAGACCATGAATCGCAACAATCTGATGTTCTGTATCGAATGTGTCGCATGGCTGGAATCATTTGCCAGCCGGGAGAAACCCCACAAACGTATCTTTTGAAAATGCGCCTTCAAGAATTGCAGAAACGTAATTGTGTGGAATGCGAAGAAGAACATCGTCGCCGTTTAGCTTTACTAAAACATGAAGGTAATAGGGCTCCGAAGAAGAAACTAACCGACAATTCAGGAGTCGGTTTTTCATCCGAAATGTCTTGCGCCATTCCTGCAACTCATCAGCAGGAAGCCGAAGCACAATATTTACCAGAGGATTTTTTTCCATGGTCTAACAGTATTTCGTAAAGGGATCATAAAGGGGTCAGTCCTTAATCACGGCGCGGCGATGGCGATGACGACGGCGCTGGTCAGGCCGATCTCGCTTTTGCCGATGAAGAACACGGCCTTGTATTGGCGCGTTTCGGGTTTGCCCGCCGCCAGCAAGGGGCGGTTGTCCACGTAGGCGGCATGGGTTTCGCTGGCCAGATAGCTGAACACCGTTTCGCCGTCTCTCATGCCGTAAATGTGGACGCCCTCGGCATCCATTTTGTTGAAATCAATTTCCACCACGCCGCCGGCTTTGACGCTGGCAAACAGGGTGGGCTGTTCCTGCGTCATGTCGGTGGTGTCTTCCGCGCCGATGATGTTGAGCTGTTTGCCGATGACGTCGGTGTAGGCGGTGCTTTTTTTGATGCGCTGGGCCAGGAGCCGCGCATTGGTCTTGCTGGCGGCGATGGCGTTGTTCAAATCCGCATGGGCGGCCTTGCTGGCGTTGTCGGCCAGGGTGGCGGTGGTGAGCTTGGCGTGCAGGGCGGCATTGTCGGCGGTCAGCATGGTCGCATCCGCCGCCGTCGCGCCGGGGGTGGTGACGCTGACGCCGCCTTTGAGGGTGTCATGCCATTGGACGTAGGGGGTTTGTTGTTTTGGTATGAAGTATTGTTTTGCCATAATATGTTGTGGTTTAGTTTGTTAGCTGCACGGAAAGGGGGTGATTTTGGCGGGAAAAGCGGCTTGGCAGAATGATTCCGCCAACTGGCAGATTGATTCTGCCAAGCGGCGGAATGGCCCGGCGGTCTGGCAGAGTTGCTCCGCCAAATGGCCGGGCAGTCCGGCGGTCTGGCGGAATAGCTCTGCCAACTGGTAAAATGGCTCGGCGGCTTGGTAAAATGGTTTGACGGTCTGGCGGCGTTTTTCCGCCGTCTGGCGGAAGATCGCGACGGGGCGGCTGGTGGCAGCGGTCGGGTGTGGGCCGGGAAGTGAGCCGATCTGTTTGGGCTAAAAAAATTCTCCGGTCAGGGTGCGAACCTTTCGCGCGATGGCTTTCTCTGAAACTTCCGACTGTTCCCCGGATGCTCATGGAATGCGGGAGTAACTTTTCTAAAAATGGCGGCGGGCGTCAACTTTTATTTGAACAAATTTGGCGGTTAGATTTTTTCTTCCGGCAGCGTGAAGAAAAACGTCGCGCCCTTGCCCGGCTCGCTTTTCACCCAGACTTCGCCGCCGTGCGCCTGCACGATGTGCTTCACAATCGAAAGGCCGAGGCCGGTGCCGCCCTGTTCGCGCGACCGCGCCTTGTCCACGCGGTAAAACCGCTCAAAAATGCGGCCCAGAGCTTCGGCGGGAATTCCCGGCCCGTCGTCCTGCGCAAAAATTTCCAGCCTGCCGTCGTCCCGTTTTTTTCCGCCGATGGTGACGCGGCCCTGCGCGCGGCCGTATTTGATGGCGTTGTCCACGAGGTTGGCAAAAACCTGTTCCAGCCGGCTCGCGTCCGCCGTGGCGGTGAGGTCGGGCAGTTGATTGACGAGCGTGATGTTTTTGTTGTCGGCGGGCGGCTTCAGATCGGAAAATGTTTTTTCGACGAGCGGGCGCAGCGCGACCGGCTGCAAATTCAACTTCATCCGCCCGGCTTCCAGCGCGGAAATGGTCAGCAGATCCTGGATGAGCAGATCCAGCCGCTGCGTATTGCGTTCGATGATTTTGAGGAAGCGTCTGGCGACTTCGGGATTGCCGCTCGCGCCGTCGAGCAGCGTTTCGACGTAGCCCTTGATGAGCGAGAGCGGCGTGCGCAGCTCGTGGCTGACGTTGGCGACGAATTCCTCGCGGGTGCGTTCGAGCTGCTTGAGCCGTGTGAGGTCGTGAAAGACGAGGATGGTGCCTTCGCGCTCGCCGGCGGAATTGGTGATGACGGCGGCGTTGACCTGCAGCCAGCGCTCGTTCAGGTCCGGCAGCTTGAATTCATAATCGAAAACCTGTCCCTTGGTTTCAACGCTTTCCACCAGCCCGGCGAGTTCGTGCAGCCGCAGCGCCTCCATGACGGTTTTGCCATGCAATTCCGTTTTGATACTGAACAGATTCTTGAAGGCGCGGTTGGCGAGATAGATTTTCCGGTTGCGATCCAGCAGCAGCAAGCCTTCCAGCATGGAGTTGAACAAAACCTGCTGCTGCGCCTTGGCATCAATCGTCGTCTGCTGCTGACGCCGTTGAAACCCCTCGATGTCCGCCAGCGCCTGCCCTTGCTGGCGGCGGAGTTTTTGCCGCCACCAGAAATGCAGCGCCGCCAATGCCGCCAGCGCAAGAATGAAGGGCCAAAACCACACGGGGATTATTTAGCCACAGATGAAACACGGATGAAACACAGATTTTTATTCATCAGGTGCGAAAATCTGTGGCAAAAATTACTCCACAAACCGATACCCGACGCCGCGGACGGTGTCCAGATGCTTCGACGCCGCGCCGAGCTTTTCCCGCAACCGGCGCATGTGCGTGTCCACCGTGCGGGTGTCAATCAGGCTGTCGTATTCCCACACGTCGCGCAGCAGGTGGTCGCGCGATTGGACGCGCCCGGCGCGCTGGGCCAGCGTGGTGAGCAGCTTGAATTCCGTCGCCGTCAGCTCGATCGTCTTGCCCTTCCAGCTTGCGACGTGGCGCGGCAGATCAATTAGCAAATCGCCGAACCGCATCTGCTCGCGCGGCTTTTCGGCGGGCTGGCCGCGCGAAAGGATGTTTTTGATGCGCAGCAGCAGTTCGCGCGGGCTGAAGGGTTTGGTCAGGTAATCGTCCGCGCCCAGTTCCAGGCCGAGCACACGGTCAATCTCCGCCGCCTTGGCGGTGAGCATGAGGATGGGAATCTTGGCGGTCGCCGGGTCGAGCCGCAGCGTCTTGCAAATCTCAAACCCGTCCATCTCCGGCAGCATCACGTCCAGCACGATCAAATCCGGCGTCTGGCCGCGCGTTTTTTTGAGCGCCTCGGCGCCGTCGGCGGCGGTGATGACGGTGTAACCGGATTGCTTCAGGTTGAACTCGACGAGTTCGACCGCTTCCGGTTCGTCGTCCACGACAAGGATTCGGGGCTTCACACTTCTTTGAATATCATGCGGCCAACCGTCACACAATTTCAATCGCGTGACAACCGTGTGACGATTGGGTGACGGCTGGATGGCGTTGAATGGTTTGACCGTGAACCGTGCATCGGTTTGTGCGAAACCGCCGCACGATTCGACGATTCACGACAAAACGCGCGTTCAATTCTCCTTTTGCGGCATCGGAAATTCTGCCACGCTCCTGCCATGCCAGTTCCAGTCATCAGCATCGCCCAAATGCGCGAATGGGAAAACGCCGCCTGGGCCGCCGGCCAGACCGAGGCCGAGGTCATCCGGCGCGTCGGCAAGAAAATCGCCCGGCGCGCGCGCAAGCTCACGCGCTCCAACGATGCGATTCTGATCCTCGCCGGCAAGGGCCACAACGGCGATGACGCCGTCGCCGCGCGCGAAGTTCTGGACAGCCGCCGTGTCGAATTGCTTGCCGTCAACGATCCTCTGGCTGATTTGCCAAAGCTCGAACAGGCGTTGCGCCAGAAGCCCGCGCTCATCATTGACGGACTCTTCGGCATCGGTTTGAACCGCCCGCTCGATGACGGCTGGAAAAAATTCATCGCCGCCGTCAACGCATCAACAATTCCTGTCCTGTCCGTGGACGTGCCGTCCGGCCTCAACGCGGACACGGGCGAAACTTTCGGCGCGGCCATCGAAGCCGCCGTCACCCTGACCGTCGGCGCGCCCAAAACCGGCCTGCTCGCGCAGGCCGCGTGGCCGTTCGTCGGACGGCTCGAAGTTGCCGCGGACGTGGGGTTGATTCCATGTCCGCACGCCGGCGAATTGAACTGGACGCTGCCGGACGATTTTGAAAATTTTCCGCCGCGCCGCGCCGTCGCCGGACACAAGGGATCGTTCGGGCATCTGGCGATTGTCGCGGGCAGTCTGGGATATCACGGCGCGGCGGTGCTGGCAACCCGCGCGGCACAGCGCGCCCAGCCCGGCCTCGTCACGCTGTTCACGCAGGAAAATATCTTTCACGCCGTCGCGGCGCAGTTGCAGTCCGCCATGGTGAAATTGTGGACGCCGGAAGTCAAACTGCTGGAGGCCGCCAGCGGGGTGCTGATCGGTCCCGGCCTGGCCGCGCTGGACGTGACCGACCAGATGAAGGCGATCATCCGCCGATTCTGGCGCGACTGGCAATTGCCGGTGGTGATGGATGCGAGCGCCCTGGACTGGCTGGCGGCGCAGCAGACAGTGGCCCGCAACACCATCCGCGTCCTCACACCGCATCCGGGCGAAGCCGCGCGGATGCTCAACATGACCGTGGCGCAGGTGCAGGCGGATCGTCCGCGCGCGCTGCGCGAACTCTCGCACCGGTTCGGCAACTGCTGGGTGGTGCTGAAAGGCCACCAGACTTTGATTGGCCGCGCCGAGGGCAAAATATTTGTGAACCCGTCCGGCAATCCGCATCTGGCGCAGGGCGGCAGCGGCGACGCGCTGGCGGGATTCATCGCCGGACTGCTGGCGCAACCGGCATTGCAGGCGGACGTGGAAAAAACCATCCGCTACGCCGTCTGTCAGCACGGGACCGCGGCGGATGAATTGCAGGCCGGATGTGCCAACTGGGTGGTGGAAGATTTGCTGAACAAACTCGGCAACGCCCGGTAAGGTGGCCATTCAGCCTATCCTCATATTAGCGGCTGGTTTGTCATCATCTGATTTAGCTTGTGGTTTTGGGATAATATCTTTGACGAACCAACTAACTATCCGGTCGGCATTACGGATGCAAAGGACTGCCATCACAAGATGCAAAGCTACGCGGAAAACTATCATCCACGCATAGCGTGTAAAATGAGGATAAGGTGTCAGATAGTCCGTCAAATAAGTCGCATAGTTGACGGCACTAAAGATAAACCACAACGCCTGCAATCGAATGGTGAAGACGGCAAACTGCCTAAATGTCATCCGATCCCAAAAGCACTGCTCTTCCGGTGAAATGATATGACCGAGCGCCTCCGGCGAAGCGCTGGTAAAAGTATCGGTGTTGCACGACGGACAACTTATCGCCTCGTCGGCGCTCTCAAACCCACAGTTTACGCATTTTTTCATAATCGTGTGAAGCCGCTTAACAGGTATTAGGCCTCGGGGCGTGCACGGGGGAGTGCACGGTTGTTCTTCTTATGGCCTTTGCCAGCATGGGGTTATGAAAGTGGATTTGCGAATTTCTGTCAAAGATTTTTCCCGCAACAAAAACCTCAAAATCCAGCGCTCGCGGGTTCCGTTTGCGGCGTGGCGGTCGCAACATCCTTTTCTCCCCGCGCGCAATCCGCTACGCTGCGCGGGTTCATGCCAGAACGTTTGCCCATTTACGACATCGAGAGCGACATCATCGCGCGGTTGAAATCCGACCGGCGGCTGGTTTTGTCCGCGCCCACCGGCTCCGGCAAATCCACGCAGGTGCCGCAGATGCTTTTGCACCACGGGATGCTGGGGCGCGGGCAGGTGGTGATTCTCCAGCCGCGCCGTCTGGCCACCCGGCTGCTCGCCGCGCGCGTCGCGCAGGAACTGGGCGTTCAACTCGGCCAGGAAGTCGGCTACCAGATTCGGTTTGAGAACGTCACCTCGCCGAAAACGAAAATCCGCTTCGTCACCGAGGGTGTTTTGCTCCGGCAAATGATCGACGACCCGCAATTGAAGGGCGTCTCCACGCTGGTGTTCGACGAGTTCCACGAGCGGCATCTTTACGGCGACATCACGCTGGCGCGGTCGCTGGATTTGCAGGAGCAGCACCGGCCGGATTTGAGCCTCGTCGTCATGTCCGCGACGCTGAACGCGGCGGAGTTGGAGAGGTATCTTTCTCAAAGTAGCAGCGGACGTGAGTCCGCTCATTCTTCTTCGGCGGAAAATCAGAGCCGACTCACGTCGGCTGCTACGGATAATTTTACTTGCTCCGTTCTCTCATCTGAAGGCCGGGTTTATCCGGTCGAAATCGCCTACGCCGCGCAGCCGAGTTACAGCGACAAGCGTCCCGTCTGGGAACAGGCCGCCGAGGCGTTCGGCGATTACGTTCAATCCGGCGGCGAGGGCGATGTGCTGGTCTTCATGCCGGGCGGATTTGAAATTTCCCAGACGCTCGAAGCCATCCGCCATGCGCCGGGGTCGAAGGGATTTATTCTTTTGCCGCTCCACGGCGAACTGGAGCCGCGGGCGCAGGACGCGGCGGTCGCCCGCTACGAGCGGCGCAAGGTCGTCGTCGCCACGAACGTCGCGGAAACTTCGCTGACGATTGACGGCGTGCGGCTGGTGATTGATTCCGGCCTTGCGCGGATTCCCCGTTACGACGCCAATCGCGGCATCAACACGCTGTTGATTGATAAAATCTCGCAGGCGAACGCCGACCAGCGCGCGGGCCGCGCGGGCCGCACCGCGCCGGGCGTCTGCATGAGGCTTTGGTCGAGGGACGAACATTCGCACCGCCCCGCGCAGGAATTGCCGGAGATCAAGCGGCTTGATCTGGCGGAAGTGGTGCTGACGCTGAAGGCCGCCGGGGTGGGGGATTTGAGAAAGTTCCGCTGGCTGGAGAAGCCGGATGAAATTTCCCTCACGCACGCCGAGGAATTGCTGGTGGATTTGGGCGCGCTCGACAAAAACAATTCCATCACCCTCATCGGCCGCAAGATGCTGGCCTTCCCGCTGCACCCGCGATACGCGCGGATGTTGCTGGCGGCGCAGGAATTCGGTTGCGTCCATCAAGCCTGCCTCGTGGCCGCGCTCACGCAGGGGCGCGACCTGCTTTTGCGCAACGTGGACAAAACCACCAACGAGTTTCGCGAGGATTTGCTCGGCGAAAAGGCCACGTCCGATTTCTGGATTCTGATGCGAGCGTGGAATTACGCCGCGCAAAACCAGTTCCGTCTCGACGCCTGCCGCAAGCTGGGCATTCACGCGGTCACGGCCAGACAGGTCGGCCCGCTGCTGGAACAATTCCTTCGCATTGCGAAGAGCGAGGGCCTCGACACCAAGCCGCGCGAGGTGAAGGACGAGGCTTTGCAGAAATGCATTCTCATCGGCTTCAGCGACCGCGTGGCGCGGCGGCTGGACCAGGGCACGTTGCGCTGCGAACTCGTCCATAACCGCCGCGGCGTGCTGGCGCGCGAAAGCGCGGTTGGCCACAGTGAACTTATCGTGGCCGCCGAAATTCGCGAAGTGGAGGGCCGGGAAGTGAACACGATTTTGTCGCTGGCCACGGCGGTTGATGCCGGCTGGCTTCGGGAATTTTTCCACGACGACATGGAATCCGACCTGCGCGTGCAATTTGATGCGCAGCAAAAGCGGGTCGTGGCGGCAGAGCTGTTGAAATTTCGCGGACTCGCGCTGTCCGCCAAACGAGTTGATCCGCCGCCCGCCGACGCTGCGGCAAGGATTCTTGCCGAGGAAATCATCGCCGGCCGGCTGCCGTTGCCGAACTGGGATCATTCCGTCGAGCAATGGCTTGCGCGGCTGGATTTTCTTTGCGTGAATTGTCCTGAACTCCAGCTTCCGCCATTTGCCGACGACGACAAGGTGCATGTCATCGGCCAGCTTTGTCTCGGCGCGGTGAGTTACAAGGACATCAAGGAGCGCGAAGTGAAGCCCGTCGTCATGTCATGGCTCTCGGCGGCGCAAAAGGAGCTGCTCGACAAGCACGCGCCGGAGAGGTTGTCGCTGCCGAATGACCGGACGCCGAAGGTGGTTTATGAAAAGGGCAAGTCGCCGTTCATCTCGCTGCGGATCCAGGAGCTTTACGACGTAAATCAGACGCCGAAGATTGCGATGGGGCGTGTGCCGGTGACGGTTCATATTTTGACGCCGGGGATGAAGCCGATTCAAGTGACGCAGGACATGCCCAGCTTCTGGCGCGAGCATTATCCGAGGATCAAATCCGAGCTGGCGCGGAAATATCCGAAACATTTCTGGCGATGAACGGCATTGACCAACTTTGTCCGAATTGCGGCCTGTGCTGCAATGGTGTTTTGTTCGCCGATGTTGAATTGCAAAAAGGCGATAATGCCGGACGATTGATTGACCTCGGCATGGCGCTCAAGAAAAAGGGGATGAAGCGTGCTTTCGTCCAGCCGTGCCGCCTTTTTGACGGCAAGCTCTGCCGGATTTACGCCGACCGGCCCGGGCGCTGCGCGGCGTTTGAATGTGGCCTGCTCAAACGTGTTCAATCCGGCGAAATGTCCGCGCCCGCCGCCTTGAAGCGCATCGCCGCCGCAAAAACGCTCGCGGAAAAAGTGCGGCGACAGCTGCGCCGTTTCGGCGATGGCGATGAGCAACTGGCCCTGACCAAGCGTTACAGCCGGATGATGAGCCGGCCGATTGACTTGTCCGCCGGTGAAGACGATGGCGAGGCGCGCGGTGAGTTGATGCTGGCGGTGAATGACCTGATGCACGTCCTCCAGCGCGAGTTTTTGAAGTGAGCGCGGCATTGCCGGGAAAAGCGGTCGGGTGTTTTCTGCTATGGACTCGGCTGATGCTTTGAGTTAATAATGCTCCGCAACAGCCCATTCCAACCGGATGAAAAAAAGGCTTTCAAACAACCCCGTCTCCGGGAGCCGGGTGGAAAGGTCAGGAATACATTCCGTCAATCCGGCGGATTCATTCTTTCGCAAACCGGCAGGCGTCTTCCTGATTTGTCTCTTGTTATTTGGACTGACGGTTTGGGTTTTCGTTCCGGCGCTTAAGACCGATTTCCAGTATTTTGATGAGAATGGCGAATTGCTGCGCAACGCCCATGCAAACACCGGCCTCGGCTGGCAGAATCTGCGCTGGGCCTTGTTCAGCATGGAATACTCCAACTGGTATCCGCTGACATGGATTTCTCACATGCTGGATTTCAGGATGTTTGGTAGCGATCCGTGGGGACATCATTTGACCAGCGTGCTGCTTCATGCGGCCAACGCCGTCCTCATTTTTCTTGTGCTGAAACGGATGACCGGTGCGTTGTGGCGCAGCCTGATCGTGGCGGCGCTGTTCGCCCTGCATCCGCTGCGCGTGGAATCGGTGGCGTGGATTTCGGAGCGCAAGGATGTCTTGAGCGCGTTTT
>Ga0224554_1000017_pt1 | contig 136656 bp, 120 predicted proteins | sample 714S22024metaG_FD_180666 | JGI IMG/M metagenome (GOLD analysis project Ga0224554, IMG submission 180666) | Peat soil microbial communities from Stordalen Mire, Sweden - 717 S2 20-24 | ecosystem: Environmental > Terrestrial > Soil > Wetlands > Peat | place: Sweden: Norrbotten County, Stordalen... | reverse complement strand
GTGGTTCGCAAATTCCCAAAGTCCCGTCAGGGACGAAAGAGCCGTTCTGCCGTCCCTCGCGGGACTTTTCCATTTGGTTGACGCTTGACCCAGCCATAAATGGCTGGGCTATTGTCATCGCGCCACTTCGCGCCTTTGCGTTAATTATTTCTGGCTTTGAATCTGCCTTGTGATTTCAAACGCCAGATCCAGCGCGCGTTTGGCGGATTCGCCGCTGACGATGGGTGCGTGTTTTTCGCGGACGCAGTCCACAAAATCCTGGAGTTCGAGCTTGAGCGGCTCGTCCTTCGCAATCGGCACCGGCTCGCGCACGATGCGTTTGCCGCCGAATTCGCTGACGATGGCGGAGTCCCTGCCGATGCCGAGCTTCGCGGCCAGAACTTTTTTCAGGATCGAGCTTTCTTCCTCGCCGTCGCGGGCGATGCGGTAAATGAATCCCTCCTGCGCCCGATAATCGAGGGAGATGTAGCTGGGCGTCGCGCCGCCGCTGAAGACGCGGATTTTCCGCATCCGCTCCGGGCTGACGCGGCTGGCGGTGAGGTTGGCGACACAGCCGTTGGCAAAATGCAGCCGCGCGTTGGCGATGTCTTCGCTCTTGCTCAAAACCGGAATGCCCACCGCGTCCACGCTCGTCACCGGCGACTTCACGAACGCGAGCACGACATCCAGATCGTGAATCATCAAATCGAGCACGACGCCGATGTCCGTCGAGCGGGCGGGAAACGGCGAAAGCCTGTGCGTCTCGATGAAGCGCGGTTCGGGCGCCGCGGTTTCGAGATAATGGAAAATGGGATTGAACCGCTCGACGTGGCCGACCTGCAGGACACAGTTTTTTTGCTGCGCGATTTGAATTAGCTCGGCGGCCTGCGCGGAATTGTCCGTCATCGGCTTCTCAACGAGGACGTGCTTGCCTTCGAGGAGCAGTTGTTTGGCGATGTCAAAATGCGTCGTGGTGGGCGTGACGATGTTGAGCGCGTCGCTGGCGCCGGCGGCCTCGGCGATGGAATTGAAAATCCGCGCGCCGTGCCGGGCGGCGATTTTTTGCGCAGCGTCGGCATTCGTGTCGAAAACGCCGGTGAATTCCACCAGACCGGCGGCGGCGAGTTCGGCGTAAATGCGGACATGGTTCTGGCCGAGCGACCCGGTGCCGAGGACGGCGACTTTGACTTTTGCCATGCGCACAGCTTAAAGTTCAAAGTGCATGGTTCAAAGTTCAAAGTTCGTGCGCGTTCTCCAACTTTGGACTTTGGACTTTGGACTTTGGACTGCTAAAGTAGCGTCGTGCCAATTTTGGGTTACATCCTGACCGCGCTAGCCGCGTATCTGCTCGGCTCGATTCCGACAGGCTTTCTGGTGGCGAAGGCGAAGGGTGTGGACATTCGCGCCGCCGGCAGCGGCAACATCGGCGCGACGAACGCCATGCGCGTGCTCGGCAAACCGGCGGGGATTTTCGTGCTGCTGCTGGACGCGCTGAAAGGCTACGTTGCCTGCAAATTTTTCCCCGCGCCGATTTTCAACTGTCTTGTTCCTCACTTTTCCGGGTTTTTCCGTTATTTCCAGGACACGCCGGTTGAGTTCCAGATCAGGTTTTACGTCATTGCCGGAATTTTTGCCGTGCTCGGCCACAATTACACCTGCTGGCTGAAGTTCAAGGGTGGCAAGGGCGTGGCGACGACGGCGGGGGTTTATCTGGCGCTCGCGCCGGTGCCGCTGGCGGTTGCGCTGGCGGTCTTCGTTCTGGCGTTGCTGGTGACGAGATACGTTTCCGTCGGATCCATTTCGGCGGCAGTGGCATTGCCCGCGGCAGTTTGGATTTTGCCGCCGCATAATTTATTGCTCGGCATCGTCACGACGGCGCTTGGCGCGCTGGCGATTTACAAACACAAATCCAACATCCGGCGGCTTTTGGCGGGAACTGAAAACCGGCTGGGCAAACAAACGGAGATCAAATGAAAATTACCGTGCTGGGAGCGGGGGCGTGGGGAACGGCGCTGGCCAAGGTGCTGAATGAAAATGGCAACGCCGTCACGCTTTGGGACATCAACGCCGACACGCTGGAAGAACTCCGGCGCGGCCGCAGCGAGCGGTATCTGCCGGGCGTGCCATTGCCAACGGATTGGAAACCGGAGACCGATTTTGGCAGGGCCACCGGCGGCGCCGAATGTATCGTGATGGCGATTCCGTCGCAATCGTTCCGGCAGGTCGCCGTGAAATTGAAGGGCCATCCAGGAATTTTTGTCACCGTCACCAAAGGCGTCGAATTTGAAACCGGCGAAACGATGAGCCGGATTTTGCGCGAGCACGCCCCGGCAAACCGGGTGGCGGCGCTGTCCGGTCCGAGTTTTGCGCGCGAGGTCGCGCTCGGCGTTCCGACCACGGTCGTCTGCGCCTGCGAAAGCGACGGCACGGCGAAGACGGTGCAGGGGCTTTTTCACCGGCCGGAATTTCGCATTTACCGCAGCACGGACGTTCTTGGCGTGGAATACGGCGGCGCGCTGAAAAATGTCATCGCCATCGGCGCGGGCGTGAGCGACGGCCTCGGCTACGGCGACAACACGAAGGCCGGCCTCGTCACGCGCGCGCTTTCGGAAATGCGCCGGCTCGGCGTGGCGTGCGGTGCAAAGACGGAGACTTTCACCGGCTTGAGCGGCCTCGGTGATTTGATGCTGACGTGTTTTTCAAAACAGAGCCGCAACCGGGATTTGGGCGAGCGGCTTGGTCGCGGCGAAACGATGGCGGCAATTCAGGCTTCGCATCCGAAACTGGCGGAAGGCTATCCCACGGCGCGCTCGGCCTACCGGCTGGCGCGCGCGAAAAATGTGCCGACGCCGATCATTGATGAGGTTCACGCGCTGCTTTACGAGGGCAAGGAGCCGAAAAAAGCCGTGCGCGATTTGATTTCACGCGCTTTTAAGGCTGAAGACTAATTGAGCGCTGTTTTAATCAGCTTCAGCAGCTCCGCGTGCGATTCCACGGCTTTGAACTGCGGGAAATCCTTCTTCACCTTTTCCGGCGCGTGGATGAGGAAGCCGACGTTTGCCTCCAACAGCATCGCGGTGTCGTTGTAGGAATCGCCGGCGGAAATGACGTGATAATTCAGCGACTTGAACGCCGCGACGGCTTTTTTCTTCTGGTCAGGCACGCGCAGTTTGTAATCCACGATGCGGTCATTTTCCACCACCAGCCGGTGGCACAGCAGCGTCGGCCAGCCAAGCTGGTGGAGCAGGGGGGCGGCGAATTGCTCGAAGGTGTCGGACAAAATGACGACCTGCACGAGCGAGCGGAGTTCGTCCAAAAACGCCTTCGCTCCGGGCAGCGGCTGCAATCCGCCGATGACGTTTTGAATGTCGGACAGCTTCAGGCCGTGCCGGTCGAGAATGGCGAGGCGTCCGCGCATGAGCTTGTCGTAATCCGGCTCGTCGCGCGTGGTGCGGCGCAGTTCGGGAATTTTGGTCTTTTCGGCGACGGCGATCCAGATTTCCGGCGTCAGCACGCCTTCCATGTCCAGGGTGACGATTGATTGTTTCACTGGCGCGAAGTTTTGCAAAATGAAATGTCTGTGTCGAGCACGAGCACGAGAGTCCGGTGGCAGGGTTGTTGAGACTTCCGTTTTTCCACCCCGCCTTTATCAACGCGGGATGTTTGTTGAGCCTGAAAAAAGTGCTTGCAACCGGTGGGGGGAACGGTTAAGATTTCGCCGTCTGTGAAATAACTAGTCATTTCAGAACATGGTGAATCTTCAAGTGAACATGGTTCAGTGATGATTTGAAACCCGGAGGTCGGGAACAGTCCGAAAACAGTTAATTGAACAGTCAATCGTTAAATGAGTAATAAATTGTTTGTTGGGAATCTTTCCTTCAACACTACGGAAAACGACCTGCAGGAGGCGTTTGCTGCCCACGGCACGGTTGTCGAGGCCAACCTGATGATGGATCGCATGAGCGGACGTTCCCGCGGCTTTGCCTTCGTCACCATGTCCACGCCGGAAGAGGCGCAAAAGGCGATTGCCGCCATGAACGGCGCGACGCTGGGCGAGCGCCAGTTGACGGTCAACATCGCGCGTCCCAAGGAAGAGCGTCCTCGTGGCGACCGCGGTCCGCGCCGTGATTTTCGCGGCGGCGGTGCCGGCGGCGGTGCCGGCGGCGGCCGGGATCGTTACTGATTAATTTTTGAATCAATCGCGCCGGGGCGACGCTTAAAAAGGCGCCGCCCCGTGCCGCTGTGTGGCGAGATTTTCCACTCGCCTTGGGGACATCCCATCGGGCAGATTTCCTTGATCCATGGAAGAACACATCGAAGTTGAAGGGCGCGTTCTGACGGTTCTGGCCGGAACGATGTTCCGCGTTGAGCTGGACAACAAACATCAGGTGCTGGCGACCATTTCCGGCAAGATGCGCAAACGGTTTGTGCGCCTCACCATCGGTGACCGCGTGAAAATGCAGATGTCGCCGTATGACCTGAACAAGGCTCGAATCGTCTGGCGCATCGGTTAAACCTCCTTTGCCCGTTTTGCAATAACATGAAACCATCCGCACTCTTTGGCGTCGTCATCCGGGCCGTTGGATTTCTCGTCGTTCTTTACAGCCTCTATGATTTTTTGAGCGGCTTCGACAATTTTCTTGAAAACCTCCTGGCCGGCGGTCAGGACAGCAACTCCGGTTCCGTTTCCACCTTGAGCTATTTTATATTCGGCGTTCCGGAATTTATCGCCGGCGCGCTGTGCTTCTTTCTCGCCGACTGGATTGTCAAACTGGCCTATCGAGATTCCTAGGCATGGAGCCGAGGATCCATGGCGGAGGGTCTTCCATTCGTCCTTCATGATTTGGCTGGTTTCGGCCGGTGTTTTTGGGCAGAATTTGGCATGAGGAAAACAAAGCCCGTTCGCCGCGCCCGGATGGAACCGTTGGCAGACGGTCAAGTCTGGCGCATGGCGGAATTGAACCTGAAGGTGGAGTCGGTCGGCAAATTGCTGGTGCATTACAAGCTCGCCAAGCCCAATGCCATCCGGATGCCCAATCTCGTCAACAGCATCGTGACCATCCAAAAATATCTGAAAAAAAACAAGGCCGTGCTGGTTCAATGAACCCTTCCGGCCGGCGCGCCGCAGGAGGAATGCGCTTCGCATTTGCGAATGTGCCGGGACGAGCAATCCGATGATCGCCTGCTTAAATCACATTGCGATTTGTCTGGTCTAGCCGGGGATTAAGGCGCAGGATGAAACATGATGAAAACAAAGCCGATTAGCCGTGTCCGTCCGCAACTTTTGGAAGCTGGCCAGCTTTGGCACATGGCGGAAGCGAATCTTTGCGTGCAGGAGGTCGGCAAATTGCTGGTGCATTATAAACTGGGCAAGCCGAACGCCGTGCGAATCCCAAATTCCTGCAATGGCATCAAAACCATTGAGAAATATCTGAAGGCGAACAAGGCTGTCCTCGCCTGATCCCGCCGCGATTTAAGGGCTAACAGGCTGTTCCGCCGGGGCGGGGCGGATGGTCAGCGACTTCAACAGCGTGCCAGGCTCGCGGCCGACAAAGACCAGCGTGTGCTCGCCCGCCTCAAGCTTGAAACGTTTGGGATTGATTTCATCGTTGGATGAGTCCCCGCCGCCGCGCCAGCTCACCACCCGCTTCTCAAATCCCGTCGTGAGATCAATGTCCCAAATCATTTCCGGATCTTCCGGCTGGGCGTCGATGTTCACATAAAACGAATTTGAGCTTCCATCGGGCGCGCTCACCAGCGTCTCGATCACATAATTCCCGGCGTTCGTGACGGAAAAATTGAAAACGGCCTTGCCGCCACCCGCAACTTCCTGTTGCTCCGCCGCCAGAAAGAAATAGCCGTTTGTCAAAACCAGCGGCGCAGTCAGGACCGCTGCGGATGCGGGAAACGACTGGCCAGATGCTTGAATGACTGCATCGGCGGGCTTGCTCGGTTCGGGGGCGGCATTGGTTTTTGCATCCTGCGCCAGGGCCGGAATCGCCAGTGCGCAGGCCAGAACGATGGAGGGAATGTGGTTCATGGGTTTATTTTTACGCTTCCAGCCTGAATCCATCAACAAAAAACGAAGCCAAATTTGGAAGGCCGGATGACGGTCGCCGGCTCGCAACGGCCGTTGCGTTTCCGGTTCAATGATCCGGTGATTTGCGCCTGAAAACAGCCATGTATTCTTCCTTCCCTGTGACTCGTTTTTTTGCCGCGTCGCCCCAAAAGCTTTCCGCCCCGCCTGTGGAATCCTTGTGAACGTAGCCGACAAGATCATAAAAGCGTCCGGTGTATTGTTCGCACCAGTCCAAAGTTGTCCGGTCAGAGCGGGCTTGGAAAAGCCATGAATTTTCATAGGAGACATAAACCAGAAACTCCGGCCGGTTCCTTTCGATTTCGCGGATCATGTCCATCTGCATTTCCAGCGCATGGGGTTGCGCTTCCATCAGGGCGTAGGTGTAAATATAACCCGTGGCGGAATGACGGTGTGCATAGAAATAAATTTCCGGCTCCGAACCCAGCACCGCGACGCGTGCGCCTGGCGCGGAATGCGCGCGGATATATTCCGCCACGGGGATGGATTCCTCAAACGGATCCAGCCCGTAAATGATCCGTCCATTTTGAACCGGTGACCATTCAAAGAAAAACTGGCCTTGATGGTAAATGACCCATGCCAGTGCCGTCGCAAACAAAATCGGCGGAAGGCTTTTGAAAACATCCGCAAAAATTCGAAATTTCATCGCCCGCTGCATCGAGACCACTGCCGCCCCCAGCAGCATGGCAAGGGCGGGCAGCGCGAGGACGAAATAGTGCGTGCGGAAATAAAGCCCCACCGCTACGCCGAGAAATGAAAAAAATCCAAACCCAGCCGCGAATAGGGTTTGCCGTCGGATGCCTTGGTTCCCAATGGCCAGCGGCAATCCGACAATCAAAATCATCCAGAATCCCAGCGCCACATCGAATGTGCCTTTCCAATACGCAGTGAGATGTTGCATCCCTTCCCGCAACGGCACGGTCGTTGCATACGAATCGGCGTAGGTGAAAGTCCAAAACCAGAATCTTGAAAAAACACCGGCGCAGACGAGCGCGAGACACGTCAGCGCAAATGGCAGAAGCATCCCTCCGCCAAAGGCAAAACCCCTCTTCATAAAGGCTGGCGACCACACCGATTTCTCCCGCAGCGCCCGCGCCACGACAACAAATCCTCCAAACAGGCAGAAACAAATTCCCTGCTGCTTCATCAAAAACGCCAGCCCGTAAAGCAGCCCGCTGAAAAACAATGTTTTGACGCGCCTGTCTTCGTCCGCCTGCAACAGCAGCAGTGTTGCCGGCACGGCGAACAGGACCACAAACTGCGTGGCGTGCGCCGCCATTCCGAGAACCGGCACGCTCACCGACATGACGCCATAACTGGCGCACGCCACCAGGCCCGCCGTCGTTCTGAAAAGTTTTCTGGCCAGCAGGAAAACGAAGACGATGGTGAGCGCGTTGGCCACCAGCAACGTCAGATGAATTCCAGCGGGGGTTTCTCCAAACACCGCCATGCCCAGCGCGTAGGCGAAATATGTTCCCGGCAATTTCATGTTGTAAGCCAGCTCGAAAGGTGGAATCCCCTGCAGAATCAACTGCCCGGCGTAGGCATATTCGCCCTCGTCGCGTTCCAGCGGCATGTCCAGCAGCCGGATGCGGACGAATCCGACGAACAGCAGCACCGCCAGCACGAACAGCCACGGCCAGAGACGGCACGGCGAATCGCGGGAAGGATCTGTCGCCGGTTGACTGTTCATTTGCGCCTTGAAATAGCATGGAACAATTCCCGGCAAAAGCTTTTTGAAAATCCATGTTTCATCCGCGGTCGTCTGCCGCTAAATTGTCTCCATGATTGCTCTGCTTGATTATGGCTCCGGCAACCTGCGCAGCGCGCAAAAGGCGCTGCTCAAGGTTGGCGCGGACGTGCGCCTCGTTCAAAAGCCGGGGGACATCGGCGACGCCCGTGCGATGGTGCTGCCCGGCGTCGGCGCGTTCGACGATTGCATCAACGCCCTGCGCAAACAGGAGCTGCTCCAGGCCGCGCGCGACTTCATCAAAACCGGCAGGCCGTTCCTCGGCATTTGCGTCGGCTATCAGGCGCTGTTTGAACGCAGCGACGAGTTCAACTCCTGCGCCGCCGGAATCGGCGTGTTCAAGGGCAGCGTCATCCGCTTCTCGGAAAAACACGCGCTGAAAATTCCGCAGATCGGCTGGAACCAGATTGAAATCGCGAAGGCCGGCTGCCCGCTCTATCGCGGCATCGCCAGCGGCAGCTATGTCTATTTCGTCCACAGCTTCTATCCGCAGCCGGTGGACAAATCCATCATCGCCACACGCACGGATTATGGCGACACCTTTGCGTCCTCCGTCTGGCGCGACAACGTTTTCGCCACGCAATTCCACCCGGAAAAAAGCCAGCGTGTCGGCCTGCAACTGCTGAAGAACTTCGTGGAACTGGCGAACGGGTGAAAGTTCATTTGCCGGTTGCCGGAAAAATTATTTCTGGAAAGCGGCGGATTATTCCGGCAAGCTGGTGGCTTGTTGATTTATGGATGTTAAACTTCCCAAGCTGGGCGAGGGCGCCGATTCCGGCGTCGTGGTCAATCTTTTCGTGAAGGAAGGCGACACGGTCGCCAGGGACCAGGCGATTCTGGAACTGGAAAACGAAAAGGCCGTGGCTTCAATCCCGTCCACCGGAGCTGGAATTGTCACCAAAATTTATGTGAAGCCGGGCGACCGCATTGGCATCGGCCAGCGCATCCTGACTCTGGACGGTGGTGGCCAGCCTGCCATCGCGCCCGCGCCGGTGGAAGAAAAAATGGCGCAGGCGCCCCGCCAGCCGGTTCCGGTCGAGGCGGAGGACGAGGAGCAGGCGAAACCGGCGTCCGCAGTTGAGCCGGTGGCTGCGCCGTCGGTGCGCAGGCTGGCACGGGAACTGGGCATTGATTTGCGGAAGATTCGCGGCAGCGAAGCGGGCGGCCGCATTGCGCTGGCGGACGTGCGGAATTACATCCAGCGTTTGATGACGGCATCGGCGAAGCCAAAAGCCGCCGGCGCGCAACCCGCGAGCGCGGGACGACCCGCCAAAACCGAAAGCATTGATTTCTCAAAATGGGGCCCGGTCAGCAAGAAGCCGCTGTCGCCGTTGCGGCAGGTCATCGCGCGGCGGATGGGCGAAAGCTGGAACGCCGTGCCGCGCGTGACGCAGTTTGACGAGGCGGATTTCACGCGGCTGAACGAGCTGCGGAAAAAATACGCCGCCGAATACGAGAAAAAAGGCGCGCGGCTGACGCTCACGCCGCTGGTGCTCAAGGCGGTGGCCACGACGTTGAAGAAGCATCCGTTGTTCAATTCCAGCCTCGACGAGGCCGCGAACGAACTTGTCTTCAAGGAATATTGCCACCTTGGCATTGCGGTGGACACGGAGCAGGGGTTGATCGTGCCGGTCATCCGCGACGCGGACAGAAAATCCATTTTGGATCTGGCGAAGGAGCTGGAACTGGTTGCCGCCAGGGCGCGCGACCGGAAAATTTCCGCCGAGGATCTCAAGGGCGGGACCTTCACGATTTCAAATCAGGGTGCGATTGGCGGGGCACATTTCACGCCCATCATCAACCTGCCGGAGGTGGCCATCCTCGGCCTCGGCCGCGGCGCGATGAAGCCGGTGGCGCGCGACGGCAAGGTTGTTGTTCGCATGATGACGCCGCTGGGCTTGAGCTACGATCATCGGGTGATTGACGGCGGCGAGGCGGCGCGGTTCATCGTGGATCTGGTCGGTGCGTTGCAGGATTTCAAGGAAGCGGCGGTCAAACTTTAATTCATGGACACAATTAAAACAGAAATCGTGGTCGTCGGCTCGGGACCGGGTGGCTATGCGGCGGCGTTTTACGCGGCGGACATGGGCAAGAAGGTCATCATGGTCGAGCGCGAGAAACGGCTAGGCGGCGTGTGCTTGAATCGCGGCTGCATTCCGTCCAAGGCGTTGCTTTACGCCACGCACCAAATCGTCAACGCGCGCGAATCCGCGCATCGCGGCATCACGTTTGGGGAGCCGTCGCTGGATCTGGCCAGGCTGCGGACGTGGAAGGAATCCATTTTGGACAAGCTCGGCGGCGGCGTGGCGACGCTGGCGAAGATGCGCAATGTGCAGGTGATTCAGGGGCGCGGTTATTTTGAAGGCTCGCAGACATTGCGCGTCGAGACGGAGCAGGGGCAGCAGTTCATCCAGTTTGACCGCGCGATTCTGGCGGTCGGCTCGCTCGCGGCAATGCCCAAGGCGTTCGACCTCGGCAACCCGCGCATCATGACTTCGACCGGCGCGCTCGAAGTTGAGGACATTCCCGAAAACCTGCTCGTCGTCGGCGGTGGTTACATCGGCATGGAACTCGGCACCGTTTATGCCGCGCTGGGCAGCAAAATTGTTCTTGTCGAGGCGCTCGACAGCGTGCTTGCGGGCGCCGACCCGGACATGGCGCGATACGTCGTCGCGAACGCGAAAAAGGCGTTCAAGGAAATCCGGCTTAAGGCGCGCGTGGCCAAAATGTCCACCGTGGGGAAACAAATCAAAGTGGCGATGGAATTCGACGGGAGGAAAATTGAGGAACTTTACGACCGCGTGCTGGTGGCCGTCGGGCGAGTGCCGAACAGCGCCGACCTCGGCCTCGAAAACACCAAGGTCGCGCTCGACGAAAAGGGATTTGTCAAGGTGAACACCCGGCAGCAGACGGACGATCCGACCATTTACGCCATCGGCGACATCGCGGGCGGCATTTTGCTGGCGCACAAGGCGCACAAGGAGGCGCGCATCGCCGTCGAGAACATCCACGACGAGAACACGGTTTTTGAAAGCGTCATCCCGGCGGTGGTGTTCACCGACCCGGAACTGGCGTGGTGCGGCTTGACGGAGGCCGAGGCGAAGCAGCGCGGCGTGAAGTATGAAATTTCAAAATTTCCGTGGTCGGCTTCCGGCCGCGCGCTGTCGTTTGACCGTGTGGACGGCATGACGAAGATGCTGATGGACCCGGAATCGGGCCGCGTGCTGGGCGTGGGCATCGTGGGCGCGGGCGCGGGCGAGTTGATCGCCGAGGCGACGCTGGCCATGGAAATGGGTGCGACGGCGGAAGACATCGCGCTGACGGTTCATGCGCATCCGACGCTGTCCGAGACGCTCATGGAATGCGCGGAGGCGTTTTACGGTCACGCGACACACACCATTTCAAAAAAGCGGGTGTAAAACAATCATCCTTGAATTTCATTCTCATTCCGGGATTTCCGTTTGATTTCGAGGATGAGGACGAGGAGGAATGGATTCAGCGAATCTTCGTGATTGATACGGCGGCTATTCCCGGTAGAATCTTGCCGCGCTGGCGAAAGTCAGGGCGATGGTTCGGGACGTAGCGTAGCTTGGTAGCGCGCTTGCTTGGGGTGCAAGAGGTCGTGAGTTCAAATCTCACCGTCCCGACCATTTTTACTCCATCAATTTATTCCACCAATCTGGGCGTAAAGGCCAGATCCATGTCATTGACCGTGATGTCGAAAGGCTGGTTGGACGTGGCTGTCACCTGTGTGACGCAGAGACCGGTCGGTATTCCCTCGGCGTTTTTGCTTCCAAAGGCGAGTGTGAGCAGAAGGGTGTGGTGGCCCGACATTTGGGGCGTAATGGTGCAGCTTGTGCCTTTGCCCAGATCAATTTGGGTCTCGAAACGATTGGTCAGTTGGATTACGCCCAGATTCTTGGTTGTCGAAGGTCTGGCGGCGGCGTTCTTTACAACCGTTTGAGTCCTCTGCGGTGACGGCGCGGTCTTGGAGCAGCCTGACGATAACAATCCGCCCAGAATGGTGGCCACGATGACCGTGATGTGTGACAAACCCATGCTCTAAAACGGAGCAGTTTTCAGGCCGACTTTGTTTGAAACAAAAACGGAGGAAATCAGCAGATTATTTTTTGTCACCGCCGGAGCGCTGTTTCAAATCGAAACACGAGCGTTCATTCCCGATCAAAAATCAGAGTGTCGCTACCTGTTTTGAGCGTGAGGCGCGAGCCGTCAATCGTGGCGGTGCCAGACCTGTTCGCGTCGCTGCTGGCAAGCGTCACATTGTAATTATCCCCGTCGTTTTTCCATTGGCCCTGCAAAATGATGGTGTCAAAGCTTGCCGGCTGGTTGGGTTGCATTTTGAAATGAGGCAGGTTTTTCAGGAACGCCTGGCCGTCGGCGCCGGCGACAAAGACCGTTTTGGCGTAGGCCGGAAACCACAAAGCCCGCATGGCCGCCATTTCGCTGGACGGAACATTGGTTCGCGTTTGGACCAATGCCGTCAACGACGCCATGACGTTGAAATCCCAGCGGCCCAGGAATTTTTCAGGGCCGAATTTCTCGGACTGACCGGTTTGCAGGTAATTTTGCAGATCGTCGAGATTGGTGAGAACAAGATTCTGCACCATGCCGGCGGTGTCCGCGTTCTGCCGGATGTTTTCTACCTGCGGGTTGTTCCACAACTGGCTGAAGGGGGGGTGATTTTTCCACGCCGACTGAAAATCCGCGTTCTGGCCGAGCTGTTTGAAGTCGTCGCGTTCGGACAGCGAAAGAAACGCCGGGTAGGCCGACAGCCGGTCCAGCAACTGCGCATTTTGATAAATCGTCCCCGTCAGGTCGGCGGTCTTGAAATAAATTTCCGGCATCGGATCAATCGCCCGCGCCGCCCGGATCATGCCGGTGCCCTGCAAGTCCAAGCCCATCCGGTCCAAAATTCTTATCGGCAGCCTTTCTCCGTCCGGCGCCACACCTTGCTCCGTCCATTGCACCGTCCAGTAGCTGAAATCGTAAATGACAAATGAAACGAGGACGAAATAGGCCAGCCCGTTCAGCAAACCGAGGCTGAGGCCGAGGCGTTTGTTCACCCGTTCCCACAAAATCCGGCGAATGTCGTCCGCCTTGTATCGGTAATAAACGTCCGCCTTGTGATGCACCAGCAATCCCACCGACTTGAAGACGCTCAACAGGATGATGAACACCAGCAGCGGCGGCAGCAGCCAGACCGTGAGCGGATTGCCAAGGCCGATGTGCGGCAGCATCGGCCGGATGATGCCGGACAGCGGCCAGGCCAGCAGCGCCGAAATGATGATGCCGAAAAATGAGATGGCCACGCGAATCGCGCCTTGCCGAAGCCCCATTCCGGCGCCCGCAGCCAGCAGCAACAGTGCAAGAATCCAAATGGTCATGCCTCCAATTAAAACCATTTGCGGGAAAAAGCACGATAAAAATTGGGGTGACGCCCGCAGTAATCCGATGCTGGATCGCTTGCCACGGGCAAACGCCCGCTGCTAGGCTTGCGTGGTGAAAATTTCAATCGTCGTTCCGGCGTTCAATGAAGAGCGGCTGCTCGGCGCGTCGCTGGCGCAAATCAAGCTGGCGGCCGGCGCGTTCACCCGGCGGGGCTGGAATTATGAGCTGATCGTTTGCGACAACAATTCCACCGACCGGACGGCGGAAATCGCGCGGGCGGCGGGCGCAACGGTCGTCTTTGAGCCGGTCAACCAGATTGCCCGCGCGCGGAATGCCGGCGCGGCGGCGGCCACCGGTGACTGGCTGGTTTTTGTGGATGCGGACTCGCATCCGGGCGCGGAATTGTTTGCCGACGTGGCGGAAGAAATCCAGTCCGGCAAATGCCTTGCCGGCGGCGTGACCGTGCGGCTGGACGAAAGGCACTTTTGGGCCGATTGCGTCACGCAATTATGGAACTGTGCCAGCCGGTTGCTCAAGCTGCTCGCCGGCTCGTTTATTTTTGTCGAGACGGCGGTTTTCCGCGAAGTTGGCGGATTCAGCAACGAACTGTTCGTGGCGGAAGAACTGGAATTGAGCAAACGCCTGAAACAATTCGCGCGCGGGCAGGGCAGGGGAATCGTCATTTTGCACCGGCATCCGCTCGTGACCTCTGCGCGCAAGATGCGGCTTTACACCATGCCGGAGCATCTTCGATTTCTGGCCAAAGTGATTTTCAGCAACGGCCGCGCGCTCGGCAGCCGCGAGAAGGCGCATTTGTGGTATGACGGGCGGCGGTAACTTCCACATCCGATCAATCGCCATCTGCAATCGGGCAATCGTCTCTGACAGTTGAGCAACGGACATTGACGCCCAAGCAATCGCCGCCGACGGTTCAACAATCGCCACTGACGGCCAAACAATTGGCATTTACCTTCAAACAATCGGGATTTACAGCCAAACAATCGGGATTTACAGCCAAACAATCGCCGCCGACATTCAAGCAATGCCCGCAAACATTGAGGAAATACGCGGTTGCAGCCGCGCAATCGCCACACGCTGCCGCGCAATGGCCGGAAGCCTTGGATTTTCAATAATTTCCGCTTGACTCACCCGCGAAAACTATCAATTTTTGGGCGACCCCACGGTAAAAACCAGCAAATCAATATGAACTCACGCATACAAAACCAGTTGAACATGGTTGGCGCGTGCATCACCGTCGCCAACAGCACCGATTACAAACCCGTCTGGACTGGCAACCCGCCCGCCGATTTCGGCACGGACATGACGCAACTGCAGGCCGGTTACGGCAACGTCACCGTCCTGGCCGCGCAAGCGGATGCGGCCACCGGCGGCGGCGGCGACGCCAGCTCGGCGGCGGAAACCGCGCTGGAAAATGCCGCGTTCATCCTTGCCCGCGCACTCGCAAACCATTTCAAGAAAAACGGCGACCTCGACAATCTCGGCAAGGTGGACGTGACCAAGACCGACATCGTGCGGTTGCGCAAGCAGGTGCTTTTGGACAAAGCCACGGCCATTCTCAATCTCGCCAGCACCGCCGTCAGCGACCCCGCCGCCGCCGGACGCGGCGTGACCGCCGCCCGCATTGCCACCCTCACCGCCGCCATCGCCGCCTTTGGCAAAGTGATGAACACGCCGCGCGGACAAATCGTCAACAAGAGCGCCTTGTTGCGCGAAGTGGAAACCGACACCGCCGCCCTCGTGCAACTGGCAACCGACATGGATGACCTCGCCTTGCAATTCGACGGCACGGACGCCGGCAAACGATTCATTGAAGCATGGAAACGCGCCCGCATCATCGTGGACACCGGCGGCGGCCACAGCGGCACACCGCCCACGCCGCCGACACCGCCCGCGACCCCGCATCCGTAAAATCAATAACAAGGACCTCTTTAAGACACCACCGACATGACACAGGAACAGCCCACCTTGTATGCCAACGTCAAACCCGCCGGCGTGGTGGAAATTGATTTCAACAAAATGGATGCCGAGGGCGTCCATATTTACGGCATGAGAGACGGCGAAACCGTGTTCAGTTATCTGGCCAGCGAAACCCATGCCGCCTATGTGGACAACCGCCCCTTGCTGGCGGCGGGCAAACCCGAAACGCGCCAATACAAGGCCGTGTTCTTCATCGGCAAAAGCGAGATCGGCCTGCCCAGCGCCGTCGTCATCGCCATCGCCGCGCCGTGAACACATTGAGTCCGATTTTGACTATTATGAAAAACAAGCTCCACTTTTTGGTCATCGTCCTGGGGTTGTTTACTGGCGTTCATGAAGCCGATGTCCAAGGGGCGCAGTTTTTTCGGATTACCGGTCCGACGAAGACAACCATTACCTCGTTCCGACCAGATGGCACACTGGTCTGGAGCAACGCGCTGGCGGGCACGAACTACACCATCCAGACCGTGACCTCACTGCCCGGCGGAACCAATTGGGTGGATTATGTCCAGCTTCCCGTCACCAATAGCGTCAATACCAACCAGATCATTGATTATCATCCGCCCTCCGGCTTGGCGCTAATTCCCGCCGGCAGCTTCACGATGGGGGACAGCTTGGACAGTGACTTTTGGGCGCTTCCACTGCACACGGTGTATGTCTCGGCGTTTTACATGGACAAGTATGACGTGACTTATTCACTGTGGCAGTCGGTTTACAACTGGGCAATCAAGCATGGCTACAGTTTTGACCATGCGGGATATGGCAAGGCAGCGAATCATCCGGTGGTGGCGATTAACTGGTATGACTGTGTGAAGTGGTGCAATGCGCGGAGCGAGATGGAAGGCCGGACGCCGGCGTATTACACGAACGCGACGCTGACGCTGGCGGCTGTTTATCGAACGGGAACAAATGATCTACAGAATGGTTGGGTGAAGTGGAACACTGGCTACCGGTTGCCGACGGAGGCGGAGTGGGAGAAGGCGGCGCGGGGCGGTTTGAGCGGGCAGCGGTTTCCTTGGGGCGTTACAATTTCTTGGAGTCAGGCGAATTATTACGGTGATCCCTTGTCGCTTGATCCGGGTAATGGTTACGCCTACGACTTTGCCACCGCCATTGGGTATGATCCGACGTTCGCGACTAGCGGTGCTCCCTACACGAGTCCGGTGGGATATTTTGCGCCGAATGGGTATGGGTTGTATGACATGGCGGGGAATGTGTGGCAGTGGTGTTGGGACTGGTCTGGTTGGTATTCGGGCGGTTCGCAGACCGATCCGCGTGGTCCGACGACAGCGGTGTCTTTCGGGTCAAATGGTCCCGGCCGTGTGCCTCGGGGCGGCAGTTACGACAGCGACCAATTCGGGCCCTTCTGCCGGGTGGCGGCTCGCAATGACTACGGGCCGGGCAGTAGCTTCTACGACTTAGGGTTCCGTTCCGTCCTCCCTCCATAAAGGTGTCAGTCCCAAGCATTGAACAATTCTTCCGCATCTCCGTGTTTTATTTCGTGTGGCGTGGCTTCTTTATCACCGGCACAACTTTGTAAGCTGGTGATTCTTCCCGAAAAATTCCGCCATCTTCAACCCAGTCAAGATTTCGGCCAATCAGCAATTCGGCCATTTCCGCGTGGTGCGTGTTTTTCATCGGCACGGCTTTGGTTTCAAAGTCGTGTTGTTCCGCCAACGCCCGCACTTCATCGGCGTTGTCGTAGGTCATCAAAAAATTGCCGTGCAGCGATTCGCATAGCGTGAACAGTTGTTCGTGGTCAATTTCCGAGTGCGTGTAGAGGCGCGAGCCGGCGCGCTTGCCGCCGGCCGTGTAAGGCGGGTCAATGAAGAAAACGGTATCCTGATCCTTGCAATGTTCAATGATGGTCTCGAAAGCATTGCCATGCACGAACCGCAACCGGCTCGCCACAAGCTCAATGTTGGTGATCCGTTTCGCAATCGTCTGCGGATACCAGCGGGATAAAATGCCCTTGCCGTTTTCGCCATGTTTCAACACGCCGGCCCCATCCGCCAAAATCCCGCCGTGCTGTGTGCGGTTCTTGATGATGGTTTGAAAGGCAAGCTCACGTTCGGTCTTTGCCGTCTTGCTCAATTCAGCTTTTGCCGTCTCCGGGTTCAATTCAAAATCAATGATGCGCTTGGCAAGCCACCGGGCATCTCCGCCCAGCATTGTTTTCCAAACCGCAGCGATTTGCCGGTCAAGTTCCACCAGCAAAACTTCATCCGCCAGATATTCAAATGCCGCCGTCAGGCCAATGATTCCGCCGCCTGCGAATGGTTCAACAAGCAATTTCGGTTCGGTGGGCATGCTGAACATCCAGCGGCGGAAAAGCGGCACGAGCCACGTCTTGCCGCCGGGATAACGGAACGGGCTGCGCTGCGGCACGGAGGCGACGTTGACCGGCTTGTCTCGTTCGACAATTTCCAGTTCTGGCATTAAAAAAGTCTGTGTCATTTCACCTGTCGAATGGATTTTCGATTGTTCGATTCGTTGGTGGCGTTTCCAGCTTCTCGTCAACCTTCTCCTGAAGCTGTCGCATGAAATCCTCCATTTTTCCAGGACGCGATTTCGTGATTTGATTCAGCGCAGGTTCGAAGCGGGTGTAGATCGTCCGTTCGCGGAACAATTCGTAATGCTCGCCCTGATTTTTCGGCGGCTTCAAATCGTAAATGAGCCATGCAATGTCGGCATCCTCTTTCCGAACTTCGGGAAGTTTGGGGAGCGTGTTGAAAAAGCCCTTGTTCAAGGCGACCGCCGATTTTTTGCCCCACGCATTGATGATGCCGCCTTTGAAAATCAATTGTGGTGCGAGCCGTTTGCGCGATGACGACAGATAATCCGGGCGCGGATAATTGGCCTCGGCTGTCCAATCCATGCCGCTGCGTTTCGCAGGCGACTCCATGTAATGCTCAAACGGGTTGCGGACGTTGCCGGAAATATAAACCGCCTGAACCTCCAGCGCGCCGAAATCATAGACCTTGCCGGCCTTGTCGTAGGCGCAAAGCACAACGTCAATGTTTCCGGCAGAGCCACCGTCGGCATCTTTTAACCGCACTTCGGTCAGGGTCGTCCATTTGGCATCTGTGCCAAAAAAGAATTCGGCCGCATCGTCGGCAATGAGCCATTGCTGGCGGAAACGAATCGGGCAAGTGATGACAATTTCGCTTTCATAGAACACACCACAAACGCCGAGTGGGTCTTGCGCTTTGTCTTTGGTGCAGTTCGGAACTTTATTATTGAACGGACACAGGCGTTTTGTGCGATGGCGGTTCGCATTCGCGCTCATATCCGTTACCGGAAAGCCAAAGACTTCGGCCAGTGGTTGTTTTGGTTTCATTTAATTGCCGTGCGGCGATTGTGCGCGGGAAATCCGGCAGCGTCAATCCGCGTCTCTGCGTAAAGAGGTCCCAAGCATTGACACAATGCTTCCGCGTGTGGTGCCGCCGCCCGCTTTTTCGGGACAACGCCAGCAGGTTGTTTTGCCGCTTGTTAAAAGCCGCCGGAGAAATTAGGGTTGAACCGTGCAGAGTGCCGCAACCTGTTGGAAATTGAAGGGGTCGGCTTCCGGCCCGGAGTGTTTATTGGCTACAGCCCGGAGGGCTTTCTGCCGAAAGCCGCTACGCCCCTTTCGTAGAGGTTTCATTTTATGAAAAACACCCGCAACCTTCTCGGCGTCCTTGCGGCAATTGCCGTGCAATGGACGGTTTCCGCCCCGGCCCAATCCACACCGTCCCAGCCCTACGTCTGGCGCAACGTCGTCATGGGCGGCGGCGGTTTTGTGGGCGGCATCGTCTTTCATCCCACGGCAAAGGACTTGATGTATGCGCGCACGGACGTCGGCGGCGCTTACCGCTGGGACGCCGCCAGCCAGCAATGGATTCCGCTGAACGACTGGTTGAGTCCCGCCCAGAATAATTACACCGGCGTCGAGAGCATCGGCCTTGATCCCGCCGATGCCAACCGCGTTTATCTGGCCGCCGGCACTTACAGCCGCAGTCCCGCCGCCATCCTCCGCTCGTAAACGGGTCAGCAACTTTCCCTTCACGCGCGGCTGAAACTTTCGGTGCGGCTGACGGCGTGACCGGCTGCCGTGGTTCTGGTTTTTCTTCACCGTCGCGGTGTTGCTGCTCTTGGCGATTGGCCATTTCCTCGGCACCTTGCCCGGCTCGCTGCGGGTTTGCAGATTAAATATATGGGGTGTTCACCCCATTCGTTTCTCCGCGTCTCAAAGTTACAATTTCCGCAACCGATTCAACCGGACATCATGAAAGCCACCCAAACACTGCACGACCTGGGCCAGAGCCTCTGGCTCGACAACATCACCCGCGACCTGCTGAACAGCGGCACGCTCAAACGCTACATTGGCGAGCTGTCGGTGACCGGGCTGACCTCAAACCCGACAATCTTTGATCACGCCATCAAGAGTTCCGCCTATGACGCGGCCATCCGCGAGGGGCTGGAAAAGGGGAAATCCGGCGAGGGACTCTTTTTCGATCTTGCGCTGGACGATCTCACCCGCGCCGCCGACCTGTTCCGGCCAGTTCACGACCGAACGAACGGCGTGGACGGATGGGTGTCGCTGGAGGTGTCGCCGCTGCTGGCGCATGACACGGCCAGCACCATCGCCGCCGCCAAAAAACTTTCCACGCGGGCGGCCCGGCCCAACTTGTTCATCAAGATTCCCGGCACCAAGGAAGGTTTGCCAGCCATCGAGGAGGCGATTTTTGCCGGTGTGCCGGTCAACGTGACGCTGCTGTTTTCCCGCGAGCAATACGTTGCCGCAGCCGAGGCGTATTTGCGGGGCATCGAACGGCGCATCGCCGCCGGGCTTAATCCCCAAGTCGGCTCCGTGGCCTCGATGTTCATCAGCCGGTGGGACGCCGCCGTGGCGGGCAAGGTTCCGAAGACGTTGAACAACCGGCTCGGCATCGCCATTGCCGGTCGCATCTATCAGGCCTATCTCGAACTGATAAATACTCCACGCTCACAGCGCGCCTATAATGCCGGTGCCCGGCCGCAACGCCTGCTCTGGGCCAGCACTGGCACCAAGGATCCCCAAGCCTCGGACATTCTCTACATCAAAGCGCTCGCGTCGCCGTTCACGGTGAACACGATGCCCGAGGCGACGTTGAAAGCCCTCGCGGATCACGGCGACCTTGGCCCGGTCATGGCCGCCGACGGTGGCGATTGCGAAAAAGTCCTGGCCGAGTTTGCGAAGGCCGACATCAATGTGGATGCCCTGGCCGCGCAGCTTCAGGACGAGGGCGCGAAGTCGTTTGTGAAATCCTGGAACGAATTACTGGCGGTGATCGCGTCCAAGAGCGCCGCGCTCAAGCAGGCCGCCTGACCCGGCAGTTGAATCAACTGGAAAAATCATGATTACGACCACCAACATCAACTGCTCACCCAACGGCCGGCCCAAAGGCCCATTCCGCCCATCAATCCCCAGTAGGGTTTTACCCCATGGCGAAGCTACCCGCATGGGCGCACAGTTCTGAGTCCAGACATCCGTGCCGATCATGGTGAAACCGATTTCTCAAGCATGCTGTCAACAGGACGCCAACGGTGAACAAGACAAAAACACGATATATCATGAAGTCCAAAAATATTTTAAACTCCATCATCCGTTCCAGTCTGATCCTAGCCCTGGTCTCGGCCATCTGGTCTTCAGTCCAGGTCCGATCCGCCGAATCTGCGGATGGGAAGACGATAACGGGCGAGAAAATGATATCGGAAACCAACATGATGTCGCGTGAGCAGGCGGTTCAGGAACAAAGAAAAAAAATGATGACCGACATTGAGGTGCAAGACGCTCACCTCGCCGGACAAATTTACGAAATGAACCACGCGGCGGCAGACAAAAAGCTGGACCTGATGGCGGCCATCGTGACCCGAATGGCGGCGCAGCGGACGGACATGAATGCGCGAATGAAAACGATGCATGAGGCGATGGTGAAGAACACTGAGATGGATCAGGAAAATATGTCGCCCGATCCGACAATGCAGGGCATAGACACAAATTCTACGGGCGATGAAAAACTCATGACGCAAGCCACTATGATGGCCGAAATGAAAGCACAAGACGATCAACTCGCCGGCCAGATCACCGAAATGAACAGCGCTCCGGCGAACAAAAAAATGGACCTGATGGCTGCCGTGCTCACTCAAATGGCAGCGCAGCGGACGACCGCGTATCTGCGCATGGAAAATATGCAAGGAGAGATGATGCAACTGCGGCAGATGGGCAAAGAACCGATATCGCCGGATTCGATGATGAAGGGCGTGAATTAAAAATCAGCGAAGGCTGGACATGGTTGCGACCACTCTCGCTCCGGATCGGCAGTGGCGGCCCAGACTTGGCAAAAGGAAAATGATTTTATGATGAATCAAACAAACGGATGGATGGGTGGATGGTCGGGCGGCGGGATGTGGATTTGGGCAGTGATCGGCGTGGCGGTGGTGGTCCTGCTGGTCGTTGTGATTGGCAAGCTGTCCAAGAAATAACCGTGATGGTCAAAGACCCTATCTGCGGCATGACGGTGGACGAAGCGACGGCGTTCCACGCTGAACGCGATGGAGAGATGTTTTACTTTTGCAGCGGGCACTGCCAGAAAACGTTTCTGTCAACGCCCGCAACCACAAAGCACGAGGAGAAGAAGAAGCAGAAGCCGCAGGGCAAAACCATCTACACCTGCCCGATGCACCCTAAAGTGCAGCAGGATCATCCCGGCGATTGCCCCAAGTGCGGCATGGCGTTGGAACCGATGACGACGGCCACCGGCACGGATGCCGAGGACAACTCCGAACTGCACGACATGACCCGGCGCTTCTGGATCGGTGCCGCGCTGGCGTTGCCGGTCTTTGTCCTGGCAATGGCGCACCTGATTCCCGTGATTGGTCCCGATTCCTGGGTGATGAGCGATGCGTCGCGATGGATTCAATTCGCGCTCGCCACGCCCGTAGTCTGCTGGGCAGGTTGGCCTTTCTTCCAGCGCGGTTGGCGCTCCGTCGTGACGCTTCACTTGAACATGTTCACGCTGATCGCCATCGGCGTGGGCGCGGCTTTCGTCTTCAGCGGCGTGGCGATGCTTGCGCCCGGTCTGTTCCCACCAACGATGCAGCACGAGGGCAAGGTCGGCATCTATTTTGAGGCCGCCGCGATGGTCACGGTGCTGGTGCTACTCGGTCAGGTGCTCGAACTCCGCGCCCGCAGTCGCACGGGCAGCGCCATCAAGGCATTGCTCAACCTCGCACCGCCTACGGCAAGGCAAATCGCCAAGGACGGCGATCATGAAGTCCCGCTCGACCAGGTGAAAGTCGGCGACTGGTTACGCGTGGTTCCCGGTGACAAGGTGCCCGTTGACGGCGCGGTGGTCGAAGGTCATTCCAGCGTCGAAGAATCCATGATTACCGGTGAACCGCTCCCGGTGGAAAAGTCCGTCGGTGACAAGGTGACGGGAGGCACGGTCAATGGGTCCGGCAGCTTCGTGATGCGCGCCGAGCGGATTGGCAGCGACACATTGCTGGGACAAATCGTGAAGATGGTGGCCGAAGCCCAGCGCAGCCGCGCGCCCATTCAGGGTCTCGCCGACAAGGTTGCGGGCATCTTCGTGCCGGCGGTGCTGGCGAAAACGGGTCAGTCCCAATTTTCCATTCACGCGGCGGCTTAATTTTTCCGGGCGGCTGACAGCGTTGACCGGCTGCCGTGGTTCTGGTTCTTCTTCACCGTCGCCGTTTTGCTGCTCTCGGCGATGGACCGTTACCACATCGTCTCACAGTTCAAACAGCGCGAGCGCGTCGTCATCATTGACCCCGCTGGCACCTACTATTTGAGTCCATTGCTCCAGTTTTCGGAGGCCAAGGATTTGCACGTCCAACAGGCCGAACTCGCAACGATGGCTTTCCTCGAACGCAATCCCAAGGACTTCGACAATCCCGACTTGCTCAAATTGATGTTCCTCAAACCCGCGCTGGCCAAGGCGCAGGATGAGCGCGTCAAAGAGATGGTCGAATTTCGCGCCAAACAGTTGCACCAGAAAGCCGAGATTGCCCGCATTGACATTCTGGCAACGCGTGACAACGAGGTGCTGGCCGCTGTCACCGGCCAGATCATCCGCAGCGGAATTTTTCAAGACAAGGCGTTCACCGAGGCGTTTCCGTTCATGCTCCGGCTGGTTGTCTCATCCGCAAACGCCGGCATGTTTGTTGCAAGCATAATTGCGCGTTCGCCTGAAAACAAAAAGCCGGAACTTTTCAGTCCCAGCCTTCGCGGAAAGAATTTTATTTTAAGCAATTGCAGCGGCTTTTTTCACGGCTGTAAGAAAATCCAGATACTCGATCAGTCGCGTCTTCATTTCCTTGCGCGGCACGATGGCGTCAATCAGGCCGTGGTTGAGGAGAAATTCGGCGGTCTGAAAATCGGGCGGCAATTCGGCCTGCGTGGTGTCCTTGATGACCCGCGGGCCGGCAAAACCAATCATCGCGCCCGGCTCGGCCAGGATCAAATCGCCCAGGCTTGCGTAGCTCGCCATCACGCCCGCGGTCGTCGGGTGCGTGAGCACGCTGATGTAGGGCAGGCGGTGCTGCGCGTGGTAGGCCAGCGCGGCGGAGGTCTTGGCCATTTGCATGAGACTGAACATGCCTTCATACATCCGCGCGCCGCCGCTGCTGGAGATGATGATGACGGGCATTTCGTTTTCCGTGGCGCGCTCGATGAGCCGCGTCAGTTTTTCGCCGACGACCGAACCCATCGAACCGCCAAGAAAGCTGAAATCCATCACGCCGAGCGCGAGGCGGTGCGGGCCGATTTTGCCGAGGCCGGTGACGACCGCATCCTTGAGCATGGTGTTTTTTTGATACGCATCGAGCTTTGATTTGTAGGTGGACGCGCCCTTGAAACGCAGCATGTCCACGCTCGTCATGCTGGCGTCCATTTCCTCGAAGGTGCAGGTTTCGACGAGCGAATGGATCCGCTCGCGCGAGCCGATGGGAAAATGATGGCTGCATTTGGGGCAGACCTTCAGGTTTTCGTCCAGCTCCTTGTCGAAAATCATCGTCTCACAGGTCGGGCATTTGGTCCAAAGCCCCTCCGGAATATCGCGTTTTTTGGATTTGCCCGCCAGCCGCGGTTTCTTGGTGAACGTTGTCTGCGCGGCTCCGACCGGCGGCGGCGTCAGCGCCGGCTCGTTGGCGTCAGCGCCAAGCGGTTTCTTCGTGAACGAAGTTGTATCCATGAATAGCAATACTATTCAATTCAAAGCCCGCGCGCAACTGTCCAGACGCAGACATCGCCGGCACCGGCGGCCCGCAGCGCCTTAGCGCACGCGCTGGTGGTCGCGCCGGTCGTGAACACGTCGTCCACGACGACAATGCGCGCGCCGTCCAGGCCGGCGCTGTCATTGGCAACAAACGCACGGCGCATATTCGCGGCGCGCTGCTCGCGCGTGAGATGGGTCTGGGTTGGCGTGGGCATGACGCGCCGGAGCAGTTTGTCGTTCAACGGAATTCCGGTGGCCGCGCTCAAATGACTTGCCAGCCGCTCCGCCTGGTTGAATTCGCGTTCGCGGTGTTTCAGCGAATGCAGCGGAACCGGCGCGATGAAATCCCAGTGCTGTTCCTGCAGGACCGGCCTTGCCTCGCGGACGAGCAGGTCGGCGAGAAACGGCTCAAACCACAGCGCGCGCCGATATTTGTAGCGATGGATCACCTCCAGCACGAGGCCGCGCGCGACCACCGCCGAGCGCGCCGAGCTGAAATGCAGTTCCATCTCGCGGCAGTTTGTGCATTCAAACGGCCCGGTCAGTTCGCCGGGGTAGGGCAGGCCGCAGCGTTCGCAAAACGGCGGGCGGATGAAGCGGACCTGTGCCCAGCAATGCCGGCAGACAAAGCCCTCGCGCGCCGTCGCGCGCTCTTCGCCGCAGAGCTGGCAGGTTTCAGGGTAAAGAAATCCGAGGCCGACGTTGAGCCAGTTTTGAATTGGCGCGGCGGGCGGAGTCATTTTGGAATCGCGTAGTGCGGACGCCGCTGGTCCAGCGGCAGGAATTTGAAGATGACCAGCGTGATGGCGATGGCGAAAAACGCCAGCCAGCCGTCCGTCATTTTGCCGGTGCCCCAAAACCAGGTTGCGGCATGTGGCGCTTGAACAGTGAGCTGGTCGTAAATCCGAAGGCAGAAAATCCAGCCGGCGTGCAGCCCGATGGAAAAATAGAGGTTACCCGTGCGCAAATACGCGAGGCACAGCAGCACGCCGGCAAGCGTGAGGCTGAAAAAACCGGGCAGAAGCGTGTGGACATCCGCGAATCCCCTCAACATGACCGGAAGCAGGACCAGCCCGGAATTCCAGCCGATGGGGCCGGTGGATTCCGCGCTTTGGAGAAAATGCACGAGCGCATAGATCGCGCTGCTGATGAACAGCGCGAACGGCCAGTAAAGCACGCGCCGCAAACCGCCGAAAATGCCGCCGCGAAACAGAATCTCCTCCAGCGTGGCAACAACAATTGCCGTCATCGCCGCTCCTAAAATGGCCGACACGATTTTGTGGGTGTCCATCGCCGGGGCGAACGCCCGGTCGTCGCAGCCAACGGCGGTTCCGGCGACTGCGGCCAGCGTCAGAAATCCGAGCAGCAGCCCGCCGGAAAGTTTTTTCCATTGGCCGTAAGGCGGGATGAGGCCGACATCGCGCCAGGACGTTGCGCCGAGCGAACGCAGCATTGGCCACAGCCCGGCCAGCGCGAAAATCAGGAAGGAACGGTCCAGAAAGCGGTGGAACGGCGCGCGGGCGGCCTGCGGAAACGAATGCGCAAAAAACTGCGCGAGCCGCCAGAGCCACGGCGCGAGCAGCGCGCCGCCGATGAAAATCACGGCGATATAAATGATCAGCGCCCGGAGAGGTCGCATGGCGTGAAAATACTTTTTCGCGCGGGGCGAGCCAAGCGTTAATTGCCGCCGGGGTTGCGCGGTGAAGAAGTTTTGTTCGCAGCGCCGGTTATTTTGTGTTAAGGAATAGTCAGGATGACGAATGGAGCACAAACGGCGGGCATGGGTGCGCAGGGGTGTTTTGGGGGGCGGTTTTATCCCCAGGAACTTATCAACAGCGGCGGCATGGCGGACATCTGGCTCGTCACAGACGAACGCGGCAAGCCTTTCGCGCTCCGCAAGCTCAAGCCTGGATTGCGTTTCAACCTCCGCGCGCGGCGGCGATTCCTGCGTGGGTGCCAGGTGCTGTCCGAACTCAACGAGAGCGACTTCATCGTCGGCTATGTAGAGCACGGCAAGCTGGACGGCACGCTGTATCTGCTCATGGACTACATCGAGGCGTCCAATTTGAAGCTGCTGCTTGCGCGGCGGGATCCGGTGCTGACGCAGAACGCGGCGCAGATCCTCATAGACATGGCCGTGGGCCTGAACGACATTCACGAGAGCGGCTTCATGCATCTGGATTTCAAGCCGGAAAACATCCTCGTCACCGGCAACGGCAACGTGCGGCTGATTGATTTTGACCTCGCGCAGCCGATTTTTGAAAAGCCAAAGAAAACGTCGGAAAATCCCGGCACTCCCGGTTACATGTCGCCGGAACAATTGCAGGGGAAGCCGATTGACGCGCGCGTGGATATTTTTGCCTATGGCGTCGCTGCGTATGAATTGCTGACCAGCCGCAAGCCGTTCCCCGGCGAGACGCCCGCGGAAATCCTCGGCGCCCAGCTTGAACCCGCCAGCCCCGTCCCGCCGCGCGAGCACAATGCGGACATTCCCGCCGCGCTTGAAAAAGTCATTCTCAAATGCCTCTCCCGCGATCCCAACCGGCGCCATCCCTTCGTCAGCGTCTTGGTGCATGAACTGCAAAACGCCCTCTACGTTTGAGCGCGAGGAAATTTTCTTTACTTGTCTTGAAGCTGGATTATCCTGCCCGTTCAATTTTTTAGGCATAGGAACATTTGTATGGCAAAACTGACAGTTCGAGATTTGGATGTCCGCGGCAAGCGCGTTTTTCTTCGCGTGGACTACAACGTGCCGCTGGAAGAAAAAGACGGACAGATGGTCATCACCGACGCCACGCGTATCGTGGCGACGCTGCCGACCCTGAAGCTGCTGATTGAAAAGGGCGGCAAGCTGATTTTGACCGCGCATCTGGGCCGGCCCAAGGGAAAACGCGAGGCGACCATGTCGCTCAAGCCCGTCGCGACCCGCCTGTCCGAATTGCTCGGTAAACCGGTGGTGTTCGTGGATGACTGCATCGGCGAAAAGGTCGAGAAGGCCGTGGCTGCGATGAAGGCCGGCGACGTGGTGCTGCTGGAAAACGTCCGCTATTACAGCGAAGAGGAAAAAAACGATCCGGCGTTCGCCGAAAAGCTGGCGAAGGTCGCCGACGTTTATGTGAATGACGCGTTCGGCGCGGCGCATCGCGCCCATGCCTCCACCGAAGGAGTGGCGCGCCTCGTCGCCAGGCGCGGCGGCAAATGCGCGGCGGGCCTGCTGATGGAACGCGAATTGAAATTTCTCGGCGATGAATTGGATAAACCCGCGCGCCCGTTTGTCGTGATCCTCGGCGGCGCGAAAGTTTCCGACAAGATCAAGGTCATTGACCGTTTGCTGGAAAAAGCGGACACGATTCTGATCGGCGGTGCGATGGCCTACACCTTCCGGCTGGCGCAGGGCTACAAAACCGGCAAATCGCTGGTGGAAGCCGACGCCACCGGCACAGCGACATCCGCGCTGGCCAAGGCCAAGGCGAAGAATGTCAAATTCCTGCTGCCGGTGGATGACGTCGTTGCCGTGCCGTTCAAAACCGACAAGCTGGACAAAAAAGGCAAGCCGGTCATCGAATGGCAGAATCCGCGTGTGAATTCGGACATGAATTGTCCGGCAGACGCGGCGGGGCTCGACATCGGCCCGGCCACGGTCAAGGCGTATGCCGCCGAGGTTGCCACGGCGAAGACGATTTTGTGGAACGGCCCGATGGGCCTGTTCGAGAACAAGCAGTTTGCCGCCGGCACCAACGCCGTGGCGCAGGCCGTGGCCGACGCCACGCAAAAAAGCGGCGCCAAGAGCATCATCGGTGGCGGCGACAGCGTGAAGGCGCTCAACAAGGCGAAGCTCGGCGACAAGGTGACGTTCATGAGCACCGGCGGCGGCGCGAGCCTGGAATTCCTGGAAGGCGCGGAGTTGCCCGGCGTGGCGGCTCTTTCGGACAAATAAGATTTTGCTGAACCGTGAATCGCTGCATCGGAAGCCGGTTCACAATTTGCGGCGAACAATTTACAAATTAACTCAATAAATATGAACAAAGAACGAAAGCTGATTATTGCTGGCAACTGGAAAATGAACAAGACCGCCGCCGAGGCATTGGCGCTGGTCAACAGCCTCAAGCTGGAAATTGCGAACGTGAAGGAAGTGGACGTCGTCGTGTGTCCGCCGTTCACCGCGCTGGAATCCGTGTCGAAGGCCATTCTTGAAACCAAGAACATCCGGCTCGGCGCGCAGAACATGAGCGAGAAGAATTACGGCGCGTTCACCGGCGAAATCTGCGCCGGAATGCTCAAGGAATTTTCCGTGCGCTACGTCATCCTCGGCCATTCCGAGCGGCGGCAATATCAGAAGGAATCGGACGCGCTTATCGCCAAAAAGGCGGCGGCGGTCCATGGCGCGGCGCTTAAGCCGATTGTCTGCGTCGGCGAAACGCTCGCGGAGCGCGAGGGCGGCCAAATGGAAAAGGTTTTGAATACGCAGGTGCGCGGCAGCCTCGCCGGGCTGACCAAGGAACAGATGGTCGAAACCATCGTCGCCTACGAGCCGGTCTGGGCGATCGGCACGGGCAAGACCGCGACAACGCAGCAGGCGCAGGACACGCACGCGTTCATCCGCAGCGTGCTGGCGAAAATGTTTGACGATGCCACCGCCAGAAAGGTGCGCATCCAATACGGCGGCAGCGTGAAGGCGAACAACGCCAAGGAGCTGATGGGCCAGCCGGACGTGGACGGCGCGCTGGTCGGCGGTGCGGCGCTTGAGGCGCGGAGTTTTGCTGACATCATCAAGAATTCCATCTAACATTTGCCCATGAGTTTTATTGCTGGAATTTTAACGGTGTTGCTGGCGCTCAACTGCCTGCTGCTGATTTTGCTGGTGCTGGTTCAACTGCCCAAGAAAGACGCGGGAGCCGGTATGGCCTTCGGCGGCGGCACCGCGGACGCGCTGTTCGGCGCGGGGTCGGGCAATGCGCTGACGAAAATCACCAAGTGGGCGACGGGCATTTTTTTCGCAATGGCCCTGATTCTGGGTGCTGTCGAGGAGGGCGCCGCCCATCGCAGCAATACGCCGGCCTTTGAAAAGGCCGTGCAGCAAAAACAGTCGCAGATGCCGGCTGCCGTGCCGCCCGCAACACCGCTGCCGGTTGCGCCAGCGACAACCAGCAATTCATCTTCCGTGCCCGCAATCCCGGCCGACGGCCTGCCTGCAACGCCGCAGCCGAAATAGGTTCGCCATTTGAAACGCGCCCTGGTCAGACGGCTGAATGACGGTGCGTTGCGGATGATGATGGGCTGTTTTCTGGCCGCCAGCTTCTGTCTGCTGGCGGCCGGCTGCGTCCGCCGCGAACCGCCCGCCGACGTTACCATCATCAACAACGCGGAGCCGGAATCGCTCGACCCCGCCATCATTTCCGGCATACCGGAATTCCGCATCGCCATCGGTTTGTTTGAAGGCTTGACGCGGCTTGATCCCGAAACCGCGCGACCGATTCCCGGTCTGGCCCAAAGCTGGGAAATTTCGCCGGACGGTTGCATTTACACGTTTCATCTGCGCACAAATCTCGTCTGGTCCACCGGCGGGCCGATCACGGCGGACGACGTGGTTTATTCCTGGCTGCGCGCGGCCAGCCCGGCGACGGCATCCGATTACGCCGAGGAATTTTTTTATCTGAAAAACGGCGAGGCCTTTGTCACCGGCAGGATCAAAGATCCGGCGCTGGTGGGCATTCGCGCGATGGACAAACGCAGCGTGCGCGTTGAGTTGAATCATCCGACGGCTTTCTTTCTCGATTTATGCGCGCTGCCGGTGATGAGCGTCGTGCCGCGCCAGACCATCGCGAAATTCGGCGACCGCTGGCTGATGGCCAGGCCGTTGCCGAGCTGCGGGCCGTTTGAACTTGCCTATTGGCGGCCCAACGACAAGGTTCGCCTCAAAAAAAATCCGCTTTACTGGGACGCCGCCAACACGCAGTCGCAAATCATTGACATCCTGCCGGTCGGTTCGCCGGACACGGCGCTCAATCTTTACGAGCGCGGCCAGGCGGACCTCGTGCTGGACCGCATGCTGGTGCCCGGCGAATTGCTGGACGTGCTGCTCAAACGCCCGGATTTTCATTCATTCGATTATCTCGGCACCTATTTCATCCGGTTCAACGTGACGAAAAAACCGTTTGACGACCCGCGTGTCCGCCGGGCGCTCGCGCTGGCGATTGACAAGGAACGCATCGTCAAAAAAATCACGCGGGCCGGCGAGAAGCCCGCAGCGACGCTCGTTCCACCGGGGACGGCAAATTACACCCCGCCGCCGGGCCCCGGCTACGATCCCGCGCTTGCCCGGAAACTGCTGGCCGAGGCCGGCTATCCGGAGGGCAGGGGATTTCCGAGGTTTGAATACATGTTCAACGCGGCGGCGGGCGGCGGCGACAAGGTTCACGAGGCCATCGCCATCGAGTTGCAGCAGATGTGGCGCGACAACCTGGGCATCCAGATGGATTTGCGGCAGGTCGAGTGGAAGGTGCTCCTGAGTTCGTATTCGCATCTCGATTACGAAATGGCGCGCTCCAGTTGGATTGGCGATTACGCCGACGCGAACACGTTTCTCGATTGTTTCATCAGCGACAACGGCAACAACCGGACTGGATGGAAAAATGCGCAATACGACGCGCTCATCAACGCGGCCAACGCACAGCCCGACATGAAAAAGCGCGGGCAGATTTTCCAGCAGGCCGAGACGCTGCTGGTGCGCGACGAAATGCCCATCATCCCGATTTTCTACTACATCGGACTAAATTATTTTGACACGAACAAAATCCAGGGCTTCTATCAAAACATTCTGGACGATCACCCGTTGCAGACGATTCACAAGGTCAAAACCGTGAAGTAAATGTATTTTCTGCGCCGCCTCATTTTCGCCGTGCCGCTGCTGCTGGTCATCAGCGCGCTGGCGTTTGCGCTGGTGCATCTCGCGCCCGGCGGCCCGTTTGACCGCGAACGCGCGCCCGCCTCGCCCGAAATCGAGCACAACCTGAAGGCGGCCTATCATCTGGACGAGCCGCTTTGGAAACAATACTTCCGCTACTTTGGCCTCGTCTGGGAAAAGGACGCCAACGGCCGCTGGCAGCACGCACCCGCCAGCTTTGACATTTCATACAAATACCGCAATCAGCGCGTCAGCGACATCATCGCGCAGGCGCTGCCGGTTTCCATGACGCTGGGCGGGCTGTCTTTCTGCCTTGCGATGGCCGTCGGGTTGCCGCTGGGATTTATCACTGCGGCCCGGCGCGGGCGCTGGGAGGATTATGCCGGCAGTTTTCTGTCGGTGCTTGCCGTCTGCGTTCCGTCTTTTGTCGTCGCGCCGCTCCTGATTCTGGTTTTCGCCATCAAATGGCATTGGCTGCCGGTCGCGTTGTGGGAATCCCCGATGCACGCCATCCTGCCGGTGACGGCGCTCGGCCTGTTCTTTGCCGGCAAGGTCGCCCGGCTGATGCGCGAGGGGATGCTGAATGCCATGCAATCCGAATTTGTCACCGCCGCCCGCGCCAAGGGTCTGGGTGAAGGCGCGCTGCTTCTCAAACACGCCGTTCGCACGGCCGTCCTGCCGGTCGTTTCCTATTCCGGCCCGATGCTGGCCGATCTGCTCACCGGCTCGTTCGTCATCGAAAACATTTTCCAGATTCCCGGCATCGGCGTGTTTTTCATCAACAGCTCGTTGAACGCCGACTACATGATGACGATTGATCTGGCCTTGCTCTACGCGGTGCTGCTCATCGCGCTGAACCTGATCGTGGATTTTTCCTACACCCTGCTCGATCCGCGCGTGAAATATGAGTGAAGCAAATCAGCATATTTCGCCGGGGCAGCGTGCATGGCAGCGATTCAAAAGAAATCGCCCGGCCGTCTGCGCCGCGTGGTTCCTCGGCTGTCTGCTCGTTGCCATCGTCGCGTGGCCGGCCATCTTGAAAATCTCCGGAGCAGCGTTCGCCCAGCTCCACGATCCTGACCGGCTCTCCGATGCCCAGTTTGTGCCGCCGGACGCGCGGCACTGGTTCGGCACCGATCTCCACGGGCGCGACCTTTTCTCCCGCGTCCTGTTCGGCGCGCAAATTTCCCTGCTCGTCGGCGTCGTCGGCGCAGGCGTGAGCCTTGTCATCGGAGTGCTGTGGGGCGCGGTGGCCGGTTACTTCGGCGGGCGGGTGGACGCCATTTTGATGCGCGTCGTGGACGTGCTTTACTCGCTGCCGTCCGTCATCTTTGTCATTGTTCTGATCACCACGCTGGGCGGGATGTTGAAACAGTCACACCTCGTCCAAAACTCCCCGGCGCTGGCGGGCGGACTGCGCGTGACGCTGCTGTTCGTCGGTCTCGGCGCGGTGTCATGGCTGACAATGGCGCGGATTGTTCGCGGGCAGGTGCTGTCGCTGCGGACGCGCGCTTTTGTGGAGGCGAGCCGCGCGCTGGGCGGCGGGCCGGTGCGGATTCTGGCCCGGCACATCATTCCGAATATTTTCGGCGTCGTCATCACCTACCTCGCGCTGACGATGCCGGCCATCATTCTTTACGAATCCTTTTTGAGCTATCTCGGCCTCGGCGTGCAGGCGCCGATGGCGAGCTGGGGCACGCTCATCTCCGATGGTGTTGCGAACATCAACCCGATCCGCATTTACTGGTGGCTGATTGCGTTTCCCGGCGGCGTGCTGGTGGCGACGTTGCTGGCGCTGAATTTTCTCGGCGACGGCCTTCGCGACGCCTGGGATGTCAGGGGCCGGAATTAATTTGGCCGTCAATAAAACGTCACGCCGGAAAATGTGGCGTCGCAAGGGGAATCGCCCCAGCCATAAACCCGAAGGCCGATGCAACCATTGGTGAAGGTCGTGTCGTGCATTCTTAAAACATTTGCCCCATTTAGAAACACCTGAATTGAGGAGCCCCTGGCCACGACCTTGATTTTTGCCGACTGGCCGGTCGCGGCCAATCTTGGTCCCTGATAGGTCGCGACTGTGGTTTCGTTGTTATCAACTCTTTTTCTGAGGCGGACGAAGCCGTTGGGTTCTCCCGGTGAGCCTACCGGCGTAAAATTAAGAATGTAGCCGTTGTTAGCATCTTGCATCCGGAAGGCAAGGCTGGCTTCCTTGTTGGGGGTGCTCACCAAGGCGGAAAACGTAACATCGCCGTATTTCTTGCTGGAGGCCAAGATGCTGTCGCCATCAATGGTGTGCGCTTCGATTTTTCCGCCGGCCCAACTCCATTGTCCGTTGTCGCCGCTGATGGCCGACCATTCGGATTGAATGGTTCGCATGGGCTTTCCCAGGTTGTAGATGGTAATGGTTGTGGTTCCCGCGGCTAACAATACACACACGCCGCCCACAATCGCCGTTTTTACTTTTGTCCACGCCATAATTTTCAATGCTCCTTTGATGAGGGTTAAGGTTGAAATGGAAGCCGTTGCGCCTTTGGCAAACGCCACGGCGGTCACGGATTTTGCCAGCAGGGCCGGCGCGGTTTGGACGGAGTTGGCGGAAATCGCCCCGGCAATGATTTCCGCCGTCGAACGCACGCCGCGTTTAGTGAAGAACGCACGGAGTTTTTCCAGCGCGCGGGCCACCCGCTTTTGCGCCGCGTATTCATCCACGCCCAGGACCGCGCCCACGTCGCGCAGGCTCCGGTTTTGGAAATAGCGCAGCACGATGGCGTCGCGGTCCTTGTCGCGCAGATTTGCCATCGCTTCGTCGAGCAGGGGAGAGAATTGCTGCCACGCCGGGTCGGTTTGTGCTTCCTGGATCACGGCTTGCATTTGCGCCTCCTGTTCGCGGTGTTCGCGGCGGCGTTGGATTTTGAGCGCGGCGGCGGAAACGTAGCGCGTCGTTCGATACAGCCAGCCGGGCAGGATGGTTTTGGGATTCAGCGAACCCGCCTTGCGCGCCAGGATGATGAAGACGGTCTGGGTGATTTCCTCGGCAAGGTGCGGATCGCGCAGTTGCCGCAACGCCGCCGAATGGACGAGGCTGACGTTGCGCGAGACGAGCGTTTCAAACGCCTGCTCGGATTGGCGGGCGGCATATTCCCGCACCAATGCCATGTCGTCATTCATCATCCACCTTATATATGCACGCCGGATGGAAATTAAGACAAAGAATTTTCAGAAAATCCGTCATTCGCGGGAGCGGCGCGGGGATTTATCCGCATATTGCGCCGATGGCACGGATTGAACAACAAAGAAACCAGGCGACAGGAAATTGGATTTCAGCCTTCAACCCCTGGCCTTCGGCATTTTCCCTTACGCCATCGCCTGCGACAAAGAAAGTGTGTCCGCGCGCCGGGTGGCGTGGGTGCGGATGTGGTCAAAATCCCCCTTTTCGCAGCCTGCCGCAAATCCTTCGGTGACGGATTTGAGTTCCTCCCATCTCGCGCGGATTTTTTTGGCCTCGGTCTGCGTAACTTCGTTGTCATGCGCGGCCTTGGCGATGACGTGGAGGAGGTCGGCGAATTCCTGCACGATCTGGTTGGTGGCGGGAATCAGGTAGTGCGGTTGCGGGATGCCCTTGGGGTTTTGGATGAAGAAGCCGTTGGCGCGCTGGCAAATCCACTGGGCAATGCGATGGTCGCCGGTGCTTTTGAGCAGCCCCTCAACGCGATCGAGGGGATTACCGATGCCGCTGCCGGAGGCGTGTTCAGGCGGTTCGGCCCACTTGTAAAGCACCGATGCTGAAAGGCCGATATCTTCGGCGACCACCTTGGGCGATTTCGCCTTAAAAACCTCGCGCAGGAGTTCGTAGGATTGCATGGCTGGAAAATGGGAAACTGCCGGAAATTTGGCAAGCCAAACCTCTTTGACTTTTCAGCCTTGATTATCCTTTCCCACAATCCGGCGGCGGGCAAAATTGTTTGCCGGAGCGGCGGCTGGAACGGGTGAAAATGGCGTTGTGTCCTCAAGCGCCGGCTCTTGGGCGGGCGATGAGATTGCATCGAGGCTTTACTTTGGGGGCAAATGTTTGTTTTTTAGTGGCTTTGGCGGCATGGCGGAGCGGGCGCATGGAATGAACAAACCACTGCACATTTTGCATTTGGAAGACGAACCGGATTTCGCCGAGTTGGTTCGTTCCTTGTTCGCGCAGGACCAGTTGGAGGTTGAAATGGTGTGTGTCGGCGACCGCGCGTCGTTTGAACGGGAGCTGTCGGCGCGGGTGTTCGATGTCATCATTTCCGATTATCACCTGCCGAAGTTCACCGGCCTGGAGGCGCTGGCACTGGCGCGGGAGCGATGTCCGCAGACGCCGTTCATCCTGGTTTCCGGCACGATCGGCGAGCAGACGGCGATTGAAAGCCTCAAGGCCGGCGCATCGGATTATGTGCTGAAGCAGCGACCGGAGCGGCTGGTTTCGGCCGTGCGACGGGCCGTCAAGGAGGCCGGGGAACGCGAGAAGCTCCGCCTGGCGGAACTGGAACTGGCGCGGCGTGAAAAATATTTTCGTGCGCTCACGGAAAATTCTCTCGACATCCTCTGCATCATCGCCCGCGATGGAAACCTGCTTTACAACAGCCCTTCCGTCGAGCATGTGCTGGGCTACAAGCCGGAGGCATTGCTCGGGGAAAACGCGTTTGCGCGCGTCCATGCCGAGGACCTGTCGCGCGCGCAGGAGGCGCTTCAATTTGCCCTGGACCATCCGGAGCAGACCATCAAAGTCCAGTTGCGCTACAAAAACCAGGCCGGCGAATGGCGGCGGCTGGAACTCGTCGGCAGGAACCGGCTGGACGACCCGGAAATCAACGGGATCGTCGTCAGTTGCCGCGATGTGACAGACCGCTGGCGCGCGGAGGAGGAATTGCGCGACAGCGAGCGGCAATACCGGATGCTCTTCCACAACAATCCCAATCCGGTGTGGGTGTTCGACCTGGAAACCCATGCGTTTCTGGAAGTCAACGAGGCGGCCATCCAGAAATACGGTTATTCGCGCGAGGAATTTCTGGCGATGACCCTTTTGGACATCCGGCCACCGGAAGACGAACGCCCGCACGAGCCTGACATTTCAGAAGCCGTCAGCCGGGGAGTTGTCTGGCAGCACCGGCGGAAGGACGGCAGCTTCATTGACGCGGAGGTTGTCTGGACTCCGATGTTTTTCAATGACCGCTTTGCCGCGCTGGCAATGGCGGTGGACGTGACGGAACGCCGGCGGGTGGAGCATCGCAATGCCATTTTCTCCAAATTGAGCCATCATCTGAGCGCGGCGACGACGGCGGCGGAGGCGGCGAGGATCATTTGCGAGGCGGCCGACGCGCTCTTTCGGTGGACGGATTTTGTGCTCGATTTGTATGATGCCGGGCGCGACGAGGTGAATTCGCTGCTGAACATCACGACGGTCGAGGGCCGGCGGGTGGAAGTCCCGCCGTCGCCGCAGCCCAAGACGGCCAACGCCCTTGTCCGGCGCGTAATCAAGAAGGGCGCGGAACTGCTGACGGGCGCCGGAACCGATGAATATGCCGCCGCAACCATGCTTGCTCCCGTCCGCAAAGGCGAGCATGTCATCGGCCTGATTTTGGTTCAAAACCACCGGCTTGGCAGCTATTCGGAGCGTGATCTGGAGATGCTACAGACCCTGGCCGATCAATGCGCCGGCGCGCTCGAACGCGTCCGCGCCGAACAGGCCCTGCGCGAAACCCAGCAGCGCTTCCGCGACCTTTTTGAAAATTCGCCCGACGCGATTTTTGTTGAGGATCTGGACGGCACGGTGCTGGACGTGAATTTTGCCGCGTGCGTGCTGCACGGTTTGACGCGCGAGCAATTGATCGGCAAGAACGCGGTTGACGATCTGGTGCCTCCGGCGCGGCGCGAGACGGCCCGGGGTGATTTCCAGAAACTGGTGTCGGGCAAATTGTCGTGGGTCGAGGGCGAAAGCCTGACTTCCGATGGCCGGTCCACACCCGTGGAGGTGCGTGCCGGACGCATTGAATACGGCGGTAAACCCGCCCTGCTGCTGCACGTCCGCGATATCACCGACCGGCAGGAGGCATCGTCGGCCCTGCACAGCTCCGAGATGCTTTTCCGCTCCGTCTGGGAAAATTCCGTGGACGGCATGAGGCTGGCCGACGAAAACGGCGTCATCGTCGCCGTCAACGACGCCTACTGCAGACTGGTCGGCATGGATCCGCAGTCGCTGGAAGGCAGGCCATTCACGGTCGTTTATGACGAGTCCGAAGACCGGGAGGCCATGCTCAAGCACATGTGCGAACATTTCGCCGCGCGCGAAGCGCATCAGAAATGGGAGGAGCAATTCATGCTCCACGATGGCCGCGGGGTGTCATTGGAGATTTCCGAATCGTTCATTGAAGTCCGGGGGCGGCCGCTGCTGATGCTGAGCCTGTTCCGTGACGTGACGAGCCAGAAGCGGCTGGAAGAACAGCTCCGCCAGTCGCAAAAAATGGAGGCCATCGGCCAGCTCGCCGGCGGCGTGGCCCACGATTTCAACAACATCCTCACCGTCATTCATGGTCACGCATCGCTGCTGGGCGCCTCCGGCCTGGACGAGGCTGGCGCGCGTTCCGCACAGCAGATCGCGCAGGCCGCCAAGCGCGCGGCGGGTTTGACACGGCAGTTGCTCACCTTCAGCCGCCGCCAGCTCATCCAGCCCAAGCGGCTCGACATGAACAAGATTGTCGGGAACATGACCGACATGCTTGGACGGATTCTGGGTGAAGACGTCGAGCTGCAACTGAATTACAGCATGGCGCCTGCGACCGTCCAGGCCGACGCCGGCATGATGGAGCAGGTGCTCCTGAACTTGTCAGTGAACGCCCGGGACGCCATGCCGCGCGGCGGCCAGCTCTCCATCCGCATTTCCATCGTGGACGTGAGCAAGGGCCACCTGCAGCGGCATCCGGAGGCGCGCGCGGGACGGTTTGTCTGCGTCGGCACCTCCGACACCGGCTCCGGCATTCCGCCGGAAAATTTGTCGCGCATTTTCGAGCCGTTCTTCACGACCAAGGAAGTCGGCAAGGGCACCGGGCTGGGGCTGGCAACGGTTTATGGCATTGTCAAGCAACACCAGGGCTGGGTGGAGGTCGAAAGCGTCGTAGCCAAGGGCACCACATTTCGCATTTACATCCCGTATGCCGGGGAGGAGCAGGTGGAAACCGAGAAAACCGCGGCACAAATTCCGATCCGCGGCGGCACCGAAACCATCCTGCTGGTCGAGGATGAAAAACCCGTCCGCGAACTTGTCGCGCGCGTCCTCGAAAGACACGGCTACAAGGTGCTGCAGGCCGGCACCGGCGCGGAAGCCGTCGAAATCTGGCGCGCAAACAGGGATGAAATCAATCTGCTGTTCACCGACTTGATCATGCCGGGAGCCATGAACGGACGCGAGCTGGCCGAGGCCCTGTGGAAGGAGCGGCCCAACCTCAATGTCATTTTCACGAGTGGTTACAGCGCGGACATTGTCGGCAAGGATTTCAAGATCGAATCCGACCTGAATTTTCTGCAGAAGCCATACCATCCGCAGACCCTCGCGCTGACGGTGCGCCGCTGTCTCGACAAAAAGCCGTGACAGCGGCGGGCGGCGGGGATGGAAACGGAAAATCCGGCATCTCACGTCGTCTGCCACTCGTCACTTGTCACATTTCCCCAATCCTTTATCCTCATGGCATGATTATCGCACCTTCGCTGCTCGCCGCCGACCCCGCCCGGTTTGGGCGGGAGGTCGAACGCGCCTCCAAATCCGGCGCCGACTGGCTGCATCTTGACATCATGGACGGCCAGTTTGTGCCGAACATTTCCTTCGGCCCGGCGGTTGTGAAGGCGATCCGCCCGCTGACAAAGCTGTTTTTTGACGTGCATCTCATGTGTTCCAAACCGGAAATTTTGCTGGAGCCGTTCGCCAGCGCCGGAGCCGACCAGATCACCATCCATGTGGAGTTGGACGGGCAGGTTGAATCGCTCATCTGGAAGATCAAAAAACTTGGCAAGAAAGTCGGCCTGGCCGTCAATCCGCCCACCGCCATCAACGCCGCGCAGCCGCACCTTGAACAGATTGACAACCTGCTGGTGATGACCGTCAATCCCGGCTTCGGTGGACAGTCGTTCATCCACGAATGCCTCCCCAAAATCCAGCAGGCCGAGGCGTGGCGGCGTGAACGCAGCTTGAATTATCTCCTAGAAGTGGACGGCGGCATCAACAACCAAACTGCCGCCGAATGCGCCCGCGCCGGTGCGGACACTTTTGTGGCCGGCACGAGTTTGTTCGGCCGGCGCAACCTGAAGGCGGCCGTGACCAAAATGCGGAAAATTGCCGACGCGAACGACCCGGCGCTTGCGGATTTGAAGGTTTGACCCGTTGGGCAAACTCAATTTATATCCGCCAGTCTGGAAATCCAGCGGACGGCAGGACAATGTCAGCCAGCCGTCCGATTTTTAGACATGTTGCTTGAGCGGGGGTTTCGCTGTCTCCGTCTGTTTCGCTTGGCCAATCCAGACACGCGGATTTTCAAGGGGATGCCGGAGGATCTTCGGCTCCGTGAATGAGCGTTCTATTTGGCCGGCGATTTCGGCCAGCATCTGGTAACGGCGTCTATACAATTGCCGTTTGTTGACCTTGAGCGTTGATATCTCGCGTGGGACAAAGGCGGACGGCAGGTCGAACATGCCGTCGTCCTCCAGCCGGCCTCCGGATTCAATCCACCATTCATCGTAGCTGGCCGCCAGATGCTTCCGTTTCTGCCAGTGCCGGTAAATGTGCATCGCATCGCTTACCGCCCGCAGGCGGGCAACGCCCCAGACACCGGCGAGGGATTGCAGCGCAAACAGCAGCAGCATCTTTGGGCGCAGGCCATAACATCCCCGCGTGATGGCGACAACCAGATCCTTGTTATTCACGCGCTTGTTGCCCTGGAGCCCGCCGATGAATATCTCCCTGGTTCCGGTCTCCCAACTCGTGATGGAAAAAGCGAGTGTGAACAGCGCCTCGCCGGTTTCCGTGTTGATCAGGCCGATTACCAAGTCACCTTCCTTTTCCTGCCGGCTGCAGCTTAAGCGAAGACCATAGTTACCCACACCTTCTAGCGGCAACGCGGCGAGCAGCTTGCCCGGCGTCGCATAAATTTCCTGCCGGACAGCGGGAGAAAAATGAGTGGCAACAAACCGGTAGTGCTGCTGAAGCGCTTGAAGCCTCTGGCGGGTGTCCAAGGCGCGGTTGAGATAAGGCCGCTGGAGTTTTTGGAAAAGGTAGGGGTGGTTTTTTGCCACGACCGCCAGTTCGGGGCTTTGCAGGATTTTGAACCACTCCCGCGTGTGGCGGGCAAAGATAATGCCTCGCGCGCAATGCTTGAACTGTTTGCAGAACGATCCCAGTTTGTGGCCGGGATGGATCAGCGGCGCGGTTTTTACCAAAGTTTTGACGGTGTTGATCACAACTCGATGCCGGAGCGGCCGGCTTTGCCTTCCTGATTTGTTTGATTGGGATGCCGGCTTTTCATCAAAGCCGGTTTGTCCTCCTGCGTTTTGCGAGCCGTGGCGGCGTCAATCCATAAAAAGGATTCCGGCCGCAAGGGCGCAACGATAATCTGATTTCCTGTGTCCGACATCTGAATAATTTTCCCCGCCGGGGGCCATCAGCCTGGTGGCTCATTTTGCTTCCGGTTTTTGCTGTAAAGTTAGTTTGCGCCAGAATACTCGCGGCGTCAATTCTGCGGTTGAAGCGCGGGGCTTGGCATCAAACTGCATTTCTGTCAGGCTCGGAGGATGGCGCAAGTTAAATTTGGCACGGACGGCTGGCGCGCGGTCATCGCCGAAGATTTCACGTTTGCCAATGTCGCGCGCGTCGCGCAGGCGGCGGCGGATTATTGGAAATCGGAAATCGGAAAACAGGAATCGGAGATTTTTGGATGGCAGCCCAAGACTGTCGTCGGCTACGACCGCCGGTTTTTCTCCGACCGCTTCGCGCAAGTCACCGCCGAAGTTCTGGCCGGCAATGATTTCCAAGTCATCCTCACGCCGACACCGACGCCGACGCCGTCCGTTTCGTTCGCAGTCAAGCGCCTGCGCGCCGTGGGCGGCGTGATGATTACGGCCAGCCACAACCCGCCGATTTTCAACGGCTTCAAGCTCAAGTCGCATTACGGCGGTTCCAGCGATTCCGAAACGTGCAAGGCGGTCGAAAGTTTTCTGGACAAGAATCCGCCGCAATTGAAATCTCACCGTTCAAAACTCAACATTTCCGTCCGGGATGTCCGCCCGGCGCATTATGCCGCGCTGAAAAAACTGGTGGATTTCGAGCTGATTGCGAAATCGAGGCTGCGTTTCGCGCACGACGCGCTGTTCGGCGTCGGAGCCGGCTGCTTTGAAACCATCCTCGCCGGCACGACCTGCAGGGTTACAACGCTGAACGGCAGGCGTGACGTGCTGTCCGGCGGCATCAATCCCGAACCGATCGAGAAAAATTACGGGCCGAGCCGAAAATATCTGCGCACGCATCCGCACGATATCTGCCTCGTGACGGACGGTGATGCCGACCGTGTTGGCGGCATGGACGGGCGCGGCAATTATCTGACCACGCACCAGATCATCTGTCTTTTGCTGCATCATCTGGTCGTGAATCGCAAGGGCAGGGGGCGTGTTGTGAAGGCGCTCACGACGACCTCAATGGTGGACAAGATGTGCGCGGCTTATGGCCTGCCGTTGGTCGAAACCGGCGTCGGCTTCAAATATATCTGCGCCGAGATGCTCAAGGGCGGCGTGCTGCTCGGAGCGGAAGAAAGCGGCAGCATCGGCTTTCCCGGTCACATACCCGAACGCGACGGCATCGCCGCCGGCCTGATGCTGCTGGAATTGCTGGCGACGGAAAAGTTGCCCGTCAACACGCTCCTGGCGAGGCTGGAGAAACAATTCGGCCCGCACCGATACGGACGGATTGACGCGCATTATCCGCTGGAGAAACGCGCGTCGCTGATGGATTTCCTGAAGACCAATCCGCCGGCGAAGTTGCTGCGTTCGCCGATGGCCGAAGTGAAGACGTTCGACGGCGTGAAATACGTCGCGGAAGATTCCTCGTGGCTGATGCTGCGCGGCTCCGGCACGGAACCGGTGTTGCGGATTTATTCCGAGGCCAGATCGGATGCCGACGTCCACAAACTGCTGAAGCTGGGTGTGTCGTTGCTGCGGGCTTGAAGTCGGTTCACCGCCTTCTCCCTTCAAAGTAGGGGTGGTGGCCTGATGCTGTTTGAGGTAGCCTGCCTGCGAATTTCATGAGACTTTTTTGAAACCATGCAAACTTGCTTTCAACGAATTGCAGTCTTTGGGTTGTTGCCATTGTGCTTGGCCGGCGTTTTATTTTATCCGGAGCCGTCATTTGCGAACTATGCCGGCGGGTTTACCCCGCTGGTCACCACAGCGGTGACGGCGGGCACGGAAACTTACAACAGCCACACGGATCATTACCTCGACAACGGCATTTTGCATGTGGACATCACCTCGAATGGCAGTGTCGAATCCCTGCGCTACCTCAAACCCGGTTCGGCGGGCACGCCAGCGGCCAACGGCACCGAGACGACCAGCCAGTCCGGCGTCAATTTCAGCGGGCACACGGCGATTTATTATTACTGGAACCCCGATGGCAACGGCGATTGTGTTTATCAAGGCACCGCCATTGGGAGCACGAATGTGGACATCAGCTATCTGCGGACTTTTAATCCGTCGTCGGACAAGGTGGTGGCGGATGTGGAATTGCACTACGCGCTCGGCAAGGGCAACACCGGCCTGTATTCCTACATCATCATGAAACATCCGGCGAGTTACGCGAGCTATCCCACCAATCTGAGCACCGGTTTCATCCAGGTCCTCTGGCCGACGGCGCACGACAACACGAATTTCTTTTTTGAAAATTCCTATGTGGATAACGGTGTTAAATATGGGCTGGTCTTGAACAGCCAGTATCAAACGCGCATCGGTCTCCAGCCGAATTTCTGGGACAACTACCACACCACCAACCTCATCAACATCGCGACCAACATGACCTTGCCCCAGGAAATCGTCCATTACCAGACGGGCGTTTTCGCTGGCAACACGAATGGAAAATATTCCTACACGTTTGATTATCCCAAGCTGGGCACCTTTGGCATGGCCAGCGACACAAATAAAATGGGAATCTGGTTTGTCACCGGCGGCCACGAATACCAGCAGGACGGCCCGACCGCCTGCGAATATTCCGGCGGCATCGGCGGCATCATCACCTTCGAACCGCTCATCGCGCATTATGGCAACACCGGTCTGACGGTCAGCAGCAACGCCAATTTCGCCAAGATCTACGGCCCCTGGCTTTTTTACGTCAACAGCCAGTCCAACGGCATTGCGTGCTGGCAGGATTCACAGCAGCAGGCATTGGCGGAGCAATCTGCCTGGCCTTACGCCTGGCTGGTGAACACCAATTACCAAGCCGCCAACCAGCGCGCCACCGTCTCCGGCAAACTCGTCATCAACGACCCGCTGCGTCCGCAGGCAACCGCCGCCGGCGCGTGGGTCGGTTTCGCCGCGCCTAGTTCCGGTTTGGAAGTGGATCCAAACGACTGGCAGTGGCAGTCGGACGGATATCAATTCTGGACGCAATGCGCGGCGGATGGAACTTTCACCTTGCCGCCGGTGACGACCTTTTCGCCTTACGGCACCAATGCCGCGTATGAATTATACGCCTATTGTGCGGGCACGAACGGTTCCGTCGGCCAGTTCCAGACCGGGCCGTTCACCTTCGCACCAGGCACCGTCACCAATCTCGGCACGCTCACTTGGAACGTCACCCACCAAGGCTCAAACGTCCTTTGGGAAATCGGCTATCCCGACCGCACGGCCGGGGAATTTCGCAACGGCGACCAATACGCGATTCCCGCCCTGTGGTTGAGTTTTCCAAGTCAATTTCCCAATCCCATGACCTACACCGTCGGCTCCAGCAGTTGGTCGAACGACTGGAATTACGTTCAAGGCGCTTACATCGGCTACAGCATCTCCAATGGCATCACCTACGCCATCCTAACCAACATGGTTTGGAACATTCAATTCAACCTGCCCCAAAAGCCCGTCAGCGGCAACGCCACGCTCACCATTGCCTGGGCCGGAGAATACAGCGCCGCCATTGCCATGTATGTGAACAATCCCGGCATGACCTCCGAGTTCAAGGATTTTTATCCGAACATACCTTTTCCCAGCGGAGACACCGCCGATTCGCTCATTCGGCAGGGCATCCACGACAAATACGGCATTGACCACATCTCCATTCCCGTCAGCAACCTCGTGGCCGGAACCAACATCATCACACTCGTCCAGCGCCGTGCCGTCAGTGGCCTCGCCGACTATGTGATGTATGATTATCTCGATTTGGAACTGCCCACGCCCCGGCCGCCCATCGGCCTGACGACCGTCGGCAGTGATGGCTGGGTCTTGTTGAATTGGACCGCCTCGCCCGGCGCCACGGGTTATTACGTCTTACAATCCAAGATCAGCGGCGGGCCATACAGCCTCATCGGCACGAACGTCAGCACCATCACCTTCACCAACACCGGCCTGACCAACGGCATCGTCTATTACTACACCGTCAGCGCCACCAACGCCTTAGGTTCCAGCGACATTTCGCCGGAAGTCAGCGGCCGGCCGGTCGCCACAAACAGCCCGGCCATCAGCTATGGCGGAATCAGTGCCGGGCAAATCAATTTAAGCTGGCCAACCAATCACGTTGGCTGGCGCCTGCAGATTCAGACCAATTCCCTGCAGCAGGGGTTGGGCAATAATTGGGTGACGGTGGACGGCTCGACGAACAACTGCCAGATGTCAGTGCCGGTTGGCAACGCCAATGGCAGTGTCTTCTACCGGCTCATTTATCCCTGACCATCACGCGGTTTGGGACTTGGCGTTGCGCCGGTTTGTCGCTAAATTGCCGTCATGATCAATCACGGCATTCTCAATCCGCAAATCCTCTCGTTGCTCGCCCGTGTGCGGCACACCAACGCCATCGTCATCGCCGACCGCGGCTTTCCGTTCTGGCCGACGATCGAGACGGTGGATGTGTCGGTGGTGGACAATCTGCCAACGGTGCTGCAACTCATCGCCGCCGTGCGCGCCAACCACAATTTCACACAGGCTTTCATGGCGAAGGAATTTCAGAAGAACAACTTCAAGAATATGCAGGACAAATTTGCAAAGGCCCTGCGCCGCATCCCGGTGAAATTCGAGCCGCACATCGAGTTCAAGAAGCGCGTGCCGCATGCCATCGGCCTCATCCGCACCGGCGATACCGTTCAATACGCCAACACGATTCTGATCTCCGGCTAGCCGGATTCTTCCCGCGGATGGTAATCCGCCACCAAATAAAACTGTTTTGCCTTTCTGAACAACTGCGCAAGAGGCGCAGGCCGTGCCCCGGCAGGGCATCTTTGCGCCTCATTCTTTCCGCGCCAGGCACCCACGCTGTCCGGGACCGTGGGTGAAAATGTTTTTCATCATGGCGAATTGCCGTTGTGGTCCGGCCTTACCGGGCGGTGATTGTCATTGGCAATTTCAGCCGGATGTCATCCGAAGCCGCGCCGACGAGAAACTCATATTGCCCCGGAGCCACGACGTATTGCTTTTTGTCCGTGTCCCAGTAACGCAGGCGCTCGGCGGGGACTTCGACCGTGACGCTTTCCGCTTCGCCGTGTTTCAGATGCACCCGGGCAAAACCGCACAGCGCGAGTTTGGGTTGCGGAACGTCGGAGTGATCGTGGCGGAAATAAACCTGCGCCACTTCATCACCGTCGCGCCTGCCGGTGTTCTTGACTGTAAACGTCATCTTCACCGTGCCGTCGGCAGGAATGATTTTTGCATCCAGCCTGCCATCCTGGAATTTGAACCTAGTGTAGCTCAAGCCGTGACCGAACGCGAACTCAGGCTTGCCGTTGAAGTAGCGATAGGTGCGGTTGCTCATGGAGTAATCCATGAAATCAGGCAGGTCCTTCGTCGAAGCATAGAAGGTGACAGGCAGATGTCCGCTGGGGTTTACGTCTCCAAACAGAACCTCTGCGACGGCGCGTCCGCCTTGCTCGCCCGGATACCAGGCCTGAAGTATTGCGGGCAAATTGCGAACCTCCCACGGCATGGCCATCGCGCTGCCGCTGCAATTCACAAAAATCACCGGTTTGCCCGTGGCGGCCAGAGCCTTCAGCAAATCGGTCTGGACCGATGGCAGCTCAATCCGCGTTCGGTCACCGCCGTCGAATCCGTCAAAATCATTGGAGCGTCTCATTTCCTCGCCTTCAAACTGCGCGCTGATCCCGCCCACGAAAACAATCACATCCGCGGATTTTGCTGCGGCTACCGCTTCATCAATCATTTTCTGGCCGGGTTTGTTTGACCTGTTTTTGAGCAGCGCCAGGGGACCGCCGGCCGCAAACGCGACCTCGATGTTTGATCCGGCGGCTTGCTTGATGCCATCCAAAACGGTCACCGGCCGGGCGGCTTTCCCATTGTAATTCCCTTCGAGCATCGAGGCTGAAACCGCGTTGGTGCCGATCACGGCAATGCGCCTGATCTTCGACCGATTCAACGGCAACACGCCGCTGTTTTTCAATAACACAACGGATTCTTCCGCGACTTTGAGCGCCAACGCCTCGTGTTCGGCCGTGTCGTTCTGGTCAATGCCGATTTTGGAGAACGGACATTTGTCGGGCGGGTCGAACAAGCCGAGCCTGAAGCGCGTCCACAACGTGTAATACAAGGCCCGGTCAATTTCCGCCTCGGTGATCAGCCCCTTTTGGACTGCTTTCACCAAAGCGGTGTAGTCTCCGCCGCAACATAGATTGCAGCCGGCCTTCACCGCATCTGCCGCGGCTTCCTCCGGCGTGCTGACATAATGATGCTCCTGCGCGCCCCAGATGTTGTGGATCGCGCCGCAATCCGAAACGATGTAACCGTCAAATCCCCATTGCTTCCGCAAAATGTCATTCAGCAGCAGGGAATCGGCACAGGCGGGCACGCCGAAAATCGCGTTGTAAGCGCCCATGACGCCGCCGACGTGTCCCTCGCGCACCGCCATCTCGAACTGCGGCAGATAGGTCTCATACAAATCGCGTTCCGGCGGCGCGGCATCGAACCGATGCCGGTCCGGCTCCGGCCCGCTGTGGACCGCAAAATGTTTGGCGCAGGCCATGGCCAGCATGTAATTCGGATCATCGCCCTGGAGTCCGCGAATGAACGCCACTCCAAGCGTGCCGGTCAGGAACGGGTCTTCTCCGTAAGTTTCCTGGCCGCGTCCCCAGCGCGGGTCGCGGAAAATGTTGACGTTGGGCGACCAGAACGTCAGACCGGAAAATCGTTTGGCATCTCCGTTGTGGCTGGCTGTGTAATCGTTGAACTTGGCGCGGCCTTCAATGCCAATGACGCTTGATTCCTGATGGATCAACGAAGGATCCCAGGTGGACGCCATGCCGATGGCTTGCGGAAATACGGTCGCCACGCCGTTCGCGGCCACGCCGTGCAAGGCTTCACTCCAGTAATCATACTTGGGAAGGCCAAGCCGCTGGATTCCGGGCGCCGTGTTTTGCAATTGCGCCACCTTTTCGGCCAGCGACATCCGGCGGATCAAATCATTCGCACGCGCTTTCAACGGCTGCGACGGGTCGTGCCAGATCGGCGGCTCGCTGATGTCCGGCATCCGGGCCGCGGCGGCCGAAAAAGGGTCCGCCAGTTCCGCCGCATTAAAGCCGATGACCGACGCTCCCGTGGCATCCTTCACCTCGAACGTGTTGAATTTCGCCGTGTTCCTGCCCGCCGCAAAGGCAACCGTCAGCGCACCCTTGATCGAGTCATCTTCATGCTCGACCACGCCGGTGATGTAACAAACCTTTCGCACTCCGCCGGCGGTGGCAACAATGTCAAAATTGGTCGCCAGCACGACATCGCCGGAAGTCACGTCAAACAGCCTTTCGCCCGGCCCGCCCACCAGCGTCTCCACTTCGCCGATGACGAGGGTGTATTTGCCGGCGGCCAAATGCGAGATGCTGACCGTGAAATTCTTTCCATTGATTTCTTCACGAAATGCCGCCGCATTGCCGGTGGCGCCTTCGATGGTGACCGACGCATTGTCCTTGCGATGCGCAAAGTCCCCGCTCACGCTTACCTGTTGTCCACAGGAGGCGCAGATTTCGTCAGTTGCATAAGTCGGAATGGCGGAAGCCAGAATGATGGCGGCCAGATAATTCTTTAGTTTCATCGCAGTTATGTTTTTTGCCGGCGTCAGGTCCCGCCTTGCGGGACATCAGATGCAAAGGAAATTCCGTTTGATGTGGAAAACACAGTTAATCAGAACTTTCCGTTGGATTTCTTGCCCGCGCCCACGGTAAACCGTTTTCATGATTTTCTTCCCGCCCCAAGGATTTGCAAGGTTTTTCCAATCCGCCCCCCGGTTTCTCCCGGGCAAAAGCGCGCTTCGTCGGCTTGTGTTTACTAACCCATGCACCGGGATTTGCCGGATGATTGGCGGAATCCGCATAATTTGCGGTTAAACCCGTCAAAACATCATATCTCCCTGCAAATCAGCGAGTTGGGTCTCTGGCGCCTTCGGGTTTCCAAAAAAACACATCGGGTTTTTCGGATTTTACCTTGGGTAAATTGGAAAATACCAAGGGTAATTTCAAAAATACCCCGGTTCTTTTCCAAAACCTTCGGGTAAATCCAAATTTACCAAAGGAAAAATGAAATAACCCTTGGGTAAGTCCAAATCGTCTTCGGGCAATTCCAAGAGACCTTTGGGGAAAATGGAAAATCCCCCGGGTAAATCGGTTCCCCCAACGGTTTGCGACCGGGCAACCGCGTTGTTCCGGCCCGGACATCCGGATTGTCCGCTGCCGTGCCAGATTGTCCCATTTGAGACCTCTGCAACCGCTCTGGTGATAGATGTAATGTCCCGCCTGTGGCCGGAAACGGAGGGTTTCAAGGCAAACGAGTCGAGGCACAGCCTTGACGCCATACGTTTTGCAGAGGTCTCCATTTATCCTTTTTTGACATTAGCATGGCAATATAGTGGTTATAAAAATGGTCTGTTATTGTAATAGCCAGCCGTTGGAATCGTGCGAAGATGGCAGTGAACAAACAGGCCATGCAATACGATTCGTCACCACCGGTTTATTACGATGATCCGTCATTACGGTATGATGAGCCGCTGCCTGCGCCGACCAACCAAAGGAAACATATGGTATATGCGGTATTGAAACTGAAGGACAAAACTCTCGACCAGAAGCTGGATTTTACGACGGCGCTGGCCGGGAACTTGACGACGTATGCAACCGATTACCCGTCGCCGGCCGTCACGCCAGCGCAGTTTACGGGCAAGGTGTCTGCCATTGTCGCCAAGAAACAGGAGGTCACCTCCGCCCAATCGGCGCTTGACGCCAAATTGACGGAACTCGACGACTTGGAGGCGGATTTGGACGCCTCCCTCATCATCGAGTGCGCCTACGTGCAGCAGAAATCGGGCGGTGTGGAGGCCAAAATCCGCGAGCTGGGGATGGACATCCAGGCCAGTCCCACCGCCCCGACCACACCGGGTCAGGTGCAGAATTTCCGGCTGATGGCCGGAAACAATCCGGGTGAGGTGAAGACGGCCTGCAAGCCGGATGACAACGCGACGGGTTATGAATACCAGATCACGAGCGATCCGACGAAGGTGGAGGATTGGACGTTGCTGGACGCGTCGTCCGGCTGCCGTCACACGCTGACGGGATTAACGAGCGGGGCGAAGATGTATCTCCGCTGCCGGGCGATGGGCAAAAGGAACACGGGCAAGGGTCCGTGGAGCGACATCGCGACCATCACCGTGCCCTGAAAACAAATTCGGAATGCGGAGTGAAAATCATTCCGCATTCCGAATCCAGAAATCCGCGCGCGGCGGAAGCATGATGATTGGTTGATCCTACACGTCTTTGGCTTCGAGTTTCTGCCAGACGAGGCCGTAGGTTGCGATGAGGACGAAGCACACGAGCGGCACGACAAATCCGGCGCGCATCGAATGAACGTCGGCGATGTGGCCCATGAACGGCGCGGCAATGGCCCCGCCCACGATGGACATGACGATGAGGGAGGAGCCGAGCTTGGTGTAGTCGCCCAGCCCGCGGATGCCCAGCGCGAAAATCGTCGGGAACATGACGGACATGAAGAAGAAGGTGCCGAACATGGCATACATGCCGAGCATGCCGCCGCCCATGCAAACCGCCGTCAGGGCAACGTTGATGATGGCGTAGGCCGCCAGCACGAGGTTGGGCTTGAACTGGCTGATCACCGCGCTGCCGCAGAGCCGGCCGAACATGAACAGGCCAAAACCAATGGCCCCCAGCCATTTGGAGGCCTGCAGTTTTGTCACGCCGGGATCGTTCTCGATGATGTAATTGACGCAGAAGCTGAAAATGCCCGTCTGCGCCGCGACGTAAAGAAATTGCGTGCCGATGCCGAACGTAAAATGTTTGCGCCGGAACAAGTCCCAGTTTTTGGAAACCAGCAGGAACCCGGCAACGTAGGCGGCCATGAGCAGGCCGTATTTGGCCGGCTCAAACAAGGCCGGCGGCATGTTCAGCAGCACCCATATCAGTCCCAAAATCGGCGCGATGAAGAAATACAGCAGGCCGCAGACAATCGCCAGCGTGAGTCCGATGCCCGCCAGTTGACCCCCGGAAGGTTTCAGGCTGTTTTTTGGGCCGGCGTTTTTTTTGCTTTCATCCTCGGCGTGCAAATCCGGCACCGGGGCAAAAATAAAAACAATGATCCAAATCGCGGCAAAGATGCCGATGCCCATGTAAGGCGTAGCCAGACCGGCGTTGGCGTTTGCGGCGGCAGCAACGGTGTCAGTCGCCGTTTTTGCGGCGTCATCGCCACTGAACACAAAATAGCCGCCGACAATCGGACCGAGAATCCAGCCGCCGCCATTGATGGTCTGGGCGATGTTGATGCGTGTCGCGCCGCTTTCCGGTGGGCCTAGGACGGTGGTATAGGGATTGGCAATGGTTTCCAGACAGGTCATGCCTGCGGCGATGACAAACAGGCCGAGCAAGAACGCCCAGTATTGACCGATGTTGACGGCTGGTATGAACCAGAACGCTCCCGCTGCAATCAGTGACAGTCCGACGAGAATGCCGCCCTTGTAGCCGAATTTCCGCGCGATCAAACCGGCGGGAATCGCCATCAGGAAGTAAGCCAGATAGTTGGCTGACTGGACGAGTCCCGACTGCTGTTTGTTGATATGCAGCGAGTCCTGAAAATGTTTGTTCAGGATGTCAATCATGCCGTTGCAAAAACCCCACAGCAGAAACAGCGAGGTGACCAGCGCAAAGGTGAAGAAGAGATTTCTGCCGTCCGGCAGACGGAACAGTCCCATTCCCTTTGTCGCGGGCTGGTTGGAAGAATTGGTGGTTGATGTGGGGGCAATCATGATGGAGGTGCGATCTCTCGGTTTTTAACGGACGTTATTGACGGTGTTCCAAGTGGTTGAAGAGATGTCGTTGTTTATACTGGTGTCAGTATATTTCTGCATTCATTGATTTGAATGTCTATAATTGACCATTGGATGGACATTCTTGATTTTGCCGGGTTTCAGCACCGGTTAGCCCGCGCCAGCCTTCAGTATCCGCTGTGCTCCAGGCAAAGGCTGGTGGAGCCGAGGGGGTTCGAACCCCTGACCTCCTGAATGCCATTCAGGCGCTCTACCAACTGAGCTACGACCCCATCCGGAGTGCCGACAATCTAAAGTTTCGTCCGCGCTTGTCAAACTTTTTGCCGCTCGAAGATGATTTTCCATGCTGCACCGGCACCGGCGGCACGAATAACGCCAGCTTCGCGCAAGCATCCCGCGCGTCGCTCCAGATTCGAGGCCGTGATCCGCGATGGAGGGACACAATTTGAAATCCCGACGCGAACTTGCAGCGTCACGTTGTGGAAATCGAAACAAGTCGTCCGCTTCAAATCATGTCCGCCGCGAGCACGCGGACGGTTTCCTCAAGCGAGGTCTGGCCGTGGATGGCGCGTTGAAGTCCGTTTTGCCAGAGGGTTCTCATGCCTTTCTGGATGGCGATGTCTTCGAGGGCGCTGGTGGGCATTTTTTTCAGGACAGCCTCGCGAAAGGGTTCGTCCACAACCAGCATTTCGGTCACGGGCAGGCGGCCGGAAAATCCGGTCTGGACGCAGTGTTCGCAGCCGGTGCCGTGGCGGAATTGCGCCTGCGGTCGCAGCTCCTCTGGAATCATTTTGAGCATGCTCGGCTCCGGCGTGTAAGGCTGGGCGCAGTCAGGGCAAACGCTCCGGACCAGCCGCATTCCCATCACGCCCAAGATGGCCGAGCAAAGCATGAACGGCTCGATCTCCATGTTGATGAGCCGAGTGAACGCGCCGGCCGACACGCCGGAATGGATGGTGCTCAACACCAGATGCCCCGTCAGCCCGGCTTGCACGGCGATGGCGGCGGTTTCCGGATCGCGAATCTCGCCGACCATGACGACTTGCGGGTCCTGCCGCATGATGCTGCGCAGCGCCACGGCGTAGGTGAATTCCTGCGCGGGATTGATCTGGGTCTGGCTGACCATCGGCAAATTAAATTCCACCGGGTCCTCGACGGTGCTGATGCTGACGCTGGAGCCGTCGCGCTGCGTGATGTGGCAAAGCGCCGAATACATCGTGTTGGTCTTGCCGGAGCCGGTGGGGCCGGTGAACAAAAGTAGTCCGCTGGGCCGCTTGAGCAAACGCACCAGCCCTTTCAGCGTTGAATCGTCGAAGCCAAGCGTGTTCAAGTCGAACCGCCGGTCGCGCGGGTCGAAAAGGCGGACGACAATTTTCTCGCCGCGCGTGGTGGGGAAGATGGAGACGCGCAACTGCACGCCGTCCAGCTCCGGCCCGCCGATGGCCGCGCCGTCCTGCGGCATTCCGGCCTGGTAAGTGACGAGGTTGGCCATGACCTTGAAGCGCATGGAAATCTTGTCGAGCAATTCGAGCGGCAGGTGGGCGACCTCGACGAGGACGCCGTTGACGCGGGCGCGGACGGCGATGGCTGCCTCCCACGGCTCGATATGGAGATCGCTCGCGCCGAGCTGGATGGCGTCCTGCGCCATGCAATTGACGAGCACGGGGATTTCGAGTTGTTGTGCGGCGCTGTCCGAGCGGAGATATTCGTCGGTGTAACTCATATTACGGGCTTTCGAGGCCATCATAAAAGTGTTGCCGGGGAAGTTCAAGCAATGGATTCAAGTCACTTGTGCTTGCGCCGGTCGTTCCCGTGTTTAACCTGTCACTGATGACGGCCAAGAAATTTTATGACTGGCAGACCGCCGGCGGCACGGACGACGTGATGCTGATGGTGAATGCCTTGGAAGGCGCGGACATTCCGTGGTGCGCCATTGGCGGAGTCGCGGTCAATCATTGGGCGGTAGAGCCGATGGTGACGCAAGATGTTGATTTTGTCGTCGCCACCGAAGCCGTAGAGCGTGCGGTGGCCGTTCTCGCCAAAGCCGGGTTTCGGCCGGAAAGGTTTCAATGGTCCGTCAACTTCACCGGACATTCGCGCGTCAGCCTGCAATTGAGCACGGAAGATTTTTACCGTGATTTCCCCGCCCGCGCCGTTCCCGCCGACGTGCATGGCATCCTGCTGCGCGTGGCGTCGTTGGAAGACACTTTCAAGGGCAAAATCAAAGCCTGGAGCGACCCCGAACGGCGGCAAAGCAAACGGATCAAAGACCTGGGCGACCTCGCGCGATTGGTTGAGGCGCACCCGCGCTTGTGGACGCTGCTCACGGACAATCTCAAACAACAGATTGAGCGTCCGCGCGAAACCTGACCGGCTTCCCCAAGCCGCCACGGTGTTTCAATTTTCTTTTACGAGCCGGTTTTCTGAACTACTCTGCCCCCATGGTTTGGTTCACCGACCGGCATTTCTTTCTGCTCGCCGTGGCGCTTTACGGCGCGAGCGCGGTGTATTCGGTTTTTTTGTGGCGGAAAGGTTTTCGCAAGGACGACCACGCGAACTATTTTCTGCTGCTGGCCGCGTTTGCGCTTCACACGGCGGCAATGGTTCAGCGCGGCTTCTCCGTCGCGCATTGCCCGGTCAACAACCTTTACGAGGCGACGACATTTGTGGCGTGGACGATTGTCGCCGCGTATCTCGTCATCGGCCTGCTGCCGCGGCTGCGGTTTCTCGGCGCCTTCGCGTCACCGGTCCTGCTGGGCATCGGCGTGTTTGCACTGATGCCGGCGCTGGACCCGCCGCACCCGGCGGGAGCACCGCCGGAATTTTCCGGCGCGCTGGTGAGCCTGCACGCCGCGACGATCTTGCTGGCCTACGGCGCGTTCGGTCTGGGCGCGGTCGCGGCGGCCATGTTTCTGATGCAGCAGCATGATTTGAAATTTCACAAGCTGCGCGCCGTGCTGTCGTTGTTCCCGCCCATCCAGCGGCTGGAAATCGTCGCCGTCCGGCTGGTCTTCGCCGGGTTCATCCTTTTGACCGTCGGGCTGGCCGCCGGACGCCATTTGCCGCGCCCAACGGGCACGCCTTACTGGACGGATCCAAAGGTGGTCTGGTCCATTTTTCTCTGGTTCGTTTATCTGGCGCTGCTCGTCCTGCGCCGGTTGCGTGTGCCGTCGAGCCGCAACCTCGCCGTCAGCCTCATCGCCGCGTTCGTCTTTTTGCTCCTGACCTTTTGGGGCACAAACCTGCTTTCGCCGCTGCATCATCCATGAACGTCGTCGTCATCGGCTTGAGCCACCGCTCGGCGCCCGTCGAACTGCGGGAGCGATTCGCCTTTGCCGAATCCAAAATCCCCGGCGCGCTCAAATCGCTGCGCGACTCCGGCATCGCCGGCGAGGCGGTGATTCTCTCGACGTGCAACCGCGTGGAAATCTACGCCGCGACGCCGCTGGAGCCGGCGAAGGCGTTTGCTGAACTGAAAATTTTTTTGTTGCGGTGGGGCGAGATTTCCGGCGAACCGTCTGCGAAGGACAATCCCGGCTCGCGAGGACGCTCGCCCCACCGTGAAGAACTTTATTCGTATGCCGAACCGGACAGCCTGCATCACCTGTTCAAGGTCGCCTGCGGCCTCGACTCGATGATGATCGGCGAGACTGAAATCCTGGGCCAGCTCAAGGCCGCCTACGACTTGGCGCTCCAGCATGGCCACACCGGCGCGCGGCTGAACAAGGCGTTCCAGCGCGCGTTCCACACGGCCAAGCACGTCCGCACCCAAACGAACATCCAGCGCGGCAGCGTGTCCGTGGCGTCCGTCGCGGTTGAACTGGCGGAAAAGATTTTCAATTCACTCGGCGACCGGGAAGTGCTCGTCATCGGCGCGGGCGACACGAGCGAGAAGACGGCGCGCGCACTGCTGTCGCGCGGCGCGAAAAGCATCGTCGTGACGAACCGTTCGCTGGACCGGGCGCAGGCCCTCGCCGGCGAATTCGGCGGGCGCGCCGTGCCGTTCGACGATTGGGCGGGGGAGTTCGAGAAAATTGACATCGTCATCAGCAGCACCTCCGCGCCGCATTACATTTTGGATCGCGCAAAGCTGGAGCCGCTGATGAAGGCGCGCCGGCAGCGCCCGTTGCTGCTGATTGACATCGCGGTGCCGCGCGACATTGACCCGGAGGTGAATTTTCTGGAAAACGTCTATCTTTACAACGTGGACGACTTGCGGGGCATCGCCGACGACTATCTGAAGCTGCGCCGCGAGGAAATCGCAGGCTGCGAGGCCATCATCGCCGAAAAGGTGAAGCCGCTGCTTGCTGCCAGATCATCCGCAGATTTCGCAGATGGACGCAGATTACCCTTTTCTGATCTGCGAAAATCTGCGCAATCTGCGGACTGAACAATGCCAATGGAACGACCCACCATCATCGCCACGCGCGGCAGCGCGCTGGCGCTCGCACAGGCCAACATGATCGCCGCGCAGTGCCGCGCCGCATTTCCGCGGCTGCGGTTCGAGCTGAAAATCATCAAGACCACCGGCGACAAGCTGCAAAAAGCCTCGATGGCCAAAACCGATGCCAGCCTGCCGAAGGGTTTGTTCACCAAGGAACTCGAAGTCGCGCTGGTCAAGAGCCAAGCCGACCTCGCGGTTCACAGCCTGAAGGATTTGCCGACCGATTTGCCCGCCGGATTGATCCTGGCCGCCACGCCGAAGCGGGCCGACGTGCGCGACGTGCTGATCTACCGCTCGGCGGAATACATCGCCAATCCGGAAAATCATTTGAAGGAAGACTGGTCGCCGGGGCAGAGCGCGCTGCGCGGTTTCAAGCCGCACGCGGCGCTGAAGGATTTTCCGAAGGGCGCGACGATTGCCACCAGCAGCACGCGGCGCAAGGAACAATTGCTCGCGGCGCGGTCGGATTTGAACGTGGTCGAGATTCGCGGCAACGTCGTCACACGGATGCAGAAGGTGGCCGAACGCGGCGAGCTGGACGCGACCGTGCTGGCGCTGGCCGGCATCACGCGGCTGGATTTTTCCATCAAGCCCGACGGCGCGCTCGCCGGCGACGCCGTGCCGGACGGCCTGCTGGCGACGGTTTTGGATTTGGACGTGATGCTGCCGTGCGTGGGGCAGGGCGCGATTGGCATTGAAATCCGGGCCGACGACGAGCGTATCGTGAAAATCGTCGAGCGGCTGAATCATTTCAACACGTTCCAAGCCGTGACCGCCGAGCGCGCGTTTTTGCGTGGCATGGGCGGCGGCTGCCAAAGCCCGGTGGCGGCTCATGCGGAGATTGCCGGCGACAAAATCACGTTACGCGCCGTTTCCTTCCGCGATGCCGCGACGGTGAAGCGCGGCGAGGCGAAGCGTCCGGTCAAAGAGGCGGCGATTTTGGGCGAGGAAATGGCCGCACGGCTGAAATGATTTCGACTTGAAACGGCACGATTTTCCGCAAGGCAGGATAATCCCCTGCCGATAACGCTTGCCAAATGCCGCAGCTGTCGTAAAGTGTGCGGCCACTTTTCATTATGCACTTGAATGTATTGAACGTATTGCTGGCGCAAGCAACCGCCACGCCTCCGGCGGCGCCAGCCGGGACCCCGGGCGCACAGCCGTCTCCGCTCCAAATGATCTTTGGCAGCCCGCTGGTGCTCATCGTGCTGATGATCGTCATGATGTATTTCATGATGATCCGCCCGCAGTCGCAGCGCGCCAAGCAGCAGGCGAAGTTGATGGAAAGCCTGAAATCGGGCGACAAGGTGGTCACCGCCAGCGGCATCATCGCCGTCATTGTCACGGTGAAGGACAAAACGGTTTCGATCCGCTCGGCGGACGCCAAGATGGAAGTGACCAAATCCTCGGTGGTGGAAATCCTTGAACGCGGCGGCGACTCGTCCGCCTCCTGACCGGCCATGAAGCAAAACAACAACCTTTGGAAGTTTCTTTTCGTCGTATTCATCATCTGCTGGTCGTTTTTCGAGATGTATCCGCCGACATCTCGCGACCTGGCGAAGGAATTTGTCTCCCGCTCGGGCAGGCCGGACGCGACGTTCACGAACATCATGGCGCGGACGGACGCCCTGCAAAAGGCGGGGACGAACAGCGAGTTCGCCAATTTGCGCGCCGCCATCGGCACAAACGACATCGAGCCGTATTTCAATTTCATCAACGCGTCGAACGAAGTTGATCCGACGACGTTCATCCTGAACCGGATTCAGCGCGACGCCTCCGGCAAGATCAAGCTCGGCCTCGATTTGCAGGGCGGCACGGCGTTCCTGGTCAGAATGGACATGAGTTCATTAACCAACACCAGCGACACAAACGCCGTCGCTTCCTCGCAGGAAACCGCAGGCGCGTTGTCGCAGGCGGTCGAGGTGCTGCGCAAACGCGTGGACCAGTTCGGCGTGGCCGAGCCGGTCATCCAGCCGGTGGGCGGCGATCAGATTTTGATCCAGTTGCCCGGCTTGTCAGAGGCGGACAAGGAAAGCGCGGCGACGAACATTCAGAAGGCCGCCTACCTTGAATTCCGGCTGGTGAAGGAAGACAGCGACGAGATCATCCAGAACAACGAGCCGGTTCCGCCGGGCTATGAGCTGCTCAAGCACGTCGAACCGCCGCAGAACGGCAGGCCGTCGCCGCCCGAAGTGGTCATCGTGAAGAAAAAGGCGGAGAACGGCCTGGCGGGCGACATTGTCAAAAACGCAAAAATGGGGCGTGGCAATCTCGGCGAACCAATCATCGAATTTGAACTCACGGATGCCGCCGGAAAAAAATTCGGCGAAGTCACGCGCAACAACATCGGCCACCGGCTGGCCATCGTTTTGGACGGCCAGCTTTATTCCGCGCCGAACATCAACAGCGAAATTGACAACAACGGCCAGATCACGGGCCATTTCACGTCGGAAGAGGCGCAGAAGCTGGCGGCGGTGCTCCAAAATCCGCTGCGCGCGAAGCTTGTGCCGGTTTATTCCTACGACGTGGACCCGACGCTGGGCAAGGACTCGATTAAAAGCGGCATCCGCGCATCCGTCATGGCCGTCATTCTGGTTTCGCTGTTCATGCTGATTTATTACCGGGTTGCCGGCCTCACGGCAAACGTCGCGCTCATCACGAACATCATCATCCTGCTCGGCGTCATGTGCTCGGTTGGCACGACGCTGACGCTGCCGGGCATCGCGGGCGTGGTGCTGACCATCGGCATGGCGGTGGACGCGAACGTGCTGATTTACGAGCGACTGCGCGAGGAGTTGGCCAAGGGCAAGTCGCTGCGCGGCGCCATCGCCGCCGGTTATGCCCGCGCGTTCGGCACGATTTTTGATTCTCACGTCACGACGCTTATTTCGTCTGTCATTCTGATTTTCATGGGCACCGGCGAAATCAAGGGCTTCGGCGTGACGCTGACCATCGGCGTGGCGGCGAGCCTGTTCACCGCGCTGGTCGTGACGCGGCTCATTTTCGACTTTTTGCTGGACCGGAACTGGTTGAAATCGCTTGGGATGTTCCACCTCATCCGCGCCACCAATGTTAATTTCATGGGCGTCGCCAAGCCGCTGTTCATCATCACCTGGGCTTGCGTCATCCTCTCGCTCGGCTACGGAGTCACGCGCGGGGACAGGCTGTTCGGCGTGGATTTCCGCGGCGGCGACAGCACGACGTTCAGCTTTTCGCAAAAAGTGGATCCGGACAAGATTCGCGCCGCCATGACCGTTATTGGGGAGAAGGATGCTCAAATCCAGTATCAAAAGGACGTGGGCGGCAACAGCGAAACGCTGCGGGTGACGACCTCCAGCGGCTCGGCGGACAAGGTGAAGCGCGTGCTGACGGACAGTTTTGCAGACGCGCATTTCCAATGGCGCGGCAGCCAGCAGGTCGGCGCCTCCGTGGGCGCGGATGTCCGGAACTCGGCCATCATCGCCTCGTTGATGGCGCTCTTCGGCATCCTGGTTTACGTCGCGTTCCGCTATGAATTTTCATTCGCCGTCGGCGCCATCGTCGGCGTGGTTCACGACGTGCTGCTGGCCGTCGGCCTGTATTGCGTCGCCAACGGCGTCTCCGGACGCCAGTTCAACGCCACCGTCGTCGCGGCGGTGCTGACCATCATCGGCTTCTCCATCAACGACAAGATCGTCATCTTCGACCGCATCCGCGAAGATTTGAAGCTGGGCGTCAGGGGCACGTTCAAGGAGGTCATCAATCAGGCGTTGAACCAGACCTTGAGCCGCACCATCATCACCTCCGGCACGGTGTTCATCGCCACCGGTTGCTTGTATGTCTGGGGCGGCGGCGTCATCAACGACTTCGCCTTCACGTTCCTCATCGGCATCATCACCGGCACCTATTCCTCCATCTACATCGCCAGCGCGTTCGTGCTGTGGTGGCACAAGGGCCAGCGCCCGAACATCGGCGCTTCGGCGGTGAAAATGCAGAACGCGGCGACCGCGCCGAAAGCCTGAGGGATTTGCGATTGAAGATTTGCGATTTACGATTCAATTCCGATTGCACTCGGCGCGCAAATCGTGAATCGTAAATCAAAATGACTCCGGTTGAAATCACGCCCTGGCACTGGATTGGTTTCATTGCCTGCATATTGATTGTTATCGCGCTCGATCTGGGTGCGTTTCACCGCCGCGCGCGGGCCGTCAAATTTCGGGAGGCCGCCGCGTGGAGCGCGCTGTGGGTTGCGCTGGCCATGGCGTTCGCCTTCTCGATGGTTTTCTGGCGCGGACGCGCCGACGCCGAGGCGTTCACTACCGGCTACGTCATCGAGCTTTCGCTTTCGCTCGACAACATCCTCGTCATCGCGCTCCTTTTCGCCTGGTTTCGCGTGCCGCTGGAATTCCAGCACCGGCTGCTGTTCTGGGGCATTCTCGGCGCGCTGGTGATGCGCGGGGCGATGATTGCCGCCGGCGCGGCGCTCATCCACCAGTTTGACTGGGTGCTTTACATCTTCGGCGCGTTCCTCGTTTTTGCCGGCATGAAAATGTTCCTCTCCAAACAGGACATGGTGCGTCCGGAAAAAAACCTCGTGCTGCGGCTGGTGCGGAAATTCTTTCCAGTCGCGCAAAATCTGGACGGACAGAAATTTTTCACGCGGCTCGACGGCCGGTTCGCCCTCACGCCCCTGGCGCTGGTGCTGCTGCTGGTGGAAACCACCGATTTGATTTTCGCCGTGGACTCCGTGCCGGCGGTTTTCTCCGTGACGCGCAAGGCCTTCATCGTTTTCACCTCGAACGTCTTCGCCATTCTCGGCCTGCGCTCGATGTATTTCCTGCTCGTCGGCGCGCTCGGCTACTTTCGCTATCTGAAAATCGGCCTGTCCGTCGTGCTCGCCTTCATCGGCGCGAAAATGCTGCTCGATCCGCACAATCATCCGCCGCAATGGTTTCAGACTGAAATCCCAACCAGCACCTCGCTGCTGGTCGTCGCGGCGATTCTTCTCATTTCCGTCGCGCTCTCCATCACCGCCGCGCGCGGCAAAAGAAATTAACCGCCGTTGAGGCGGATTGAATTTTGCTTTTTAATCCGCGCCATCCGCGTAATCTGCGGTTGAAATGAAATTCCGCTGGTCTCCCGCGCCGCCGCAACCGCTCCTCGCCGGTCAACTGGCGTCGCAGCTCAAAATCCCGCCGCTGCTCGCCCAGTGCCTGCTCAACCGCGGATTCAGCGAGCCGGCCGCCATCCGGAATTTTCTCCAGCCACGGCTCAAAAACCTGGCCGATCCCTTTCTGCTGCCAAACATGGACGCCGCCGTCCTGCGGCTGCTCCGCGCCCGCGAACAAAACGAACCACTGGTGATTTTTGGCGATTATGACGTGGACGGTGTGACGTCCACCACGCTGCTGATCGAAGTCCTGCGCCCGCTCGGCTGGCGTGTGGATTTTTATCTGCCCAGCCGGATGGACGAAGGCTACGGCCTGAGCGCCGACGGCGTAGAAAACTGCCTGAAAAAATTCCCGACAACGCTGCTGCTGGCCGTGGACTGCGGCTCGACCGCCGTGGATACTATCGCGTCGCTTCGCTCGCGTGGCGTGGACACAATCGTTCTCGACCACCATCAGGTTTCTTCTCCCGCGCCAGCCGCCGCCGCGCTCGTCAATCCCCAACTTGCGCCAGAAATCGGAAATCGGAAATCGGAAATCGGAAATTTTAAGGAGCTTTGCTCCGCCGGACTGGCCTTCAAGCTGGCGCATGCGCTGGTTAAGCGCGGACGCGAAATTAATCTGCCCGGCGCGGCCGAATTTGATGTGCGCCCGCTGCTGGATTTGGTCGCGCTCGGCACCATCGCGGACATCGTGCCGCTCGTCGGTGAAAACCGGATTTTGGTTTCCGCCGGTCTGGAACGGTTGAACAAGACGGAACGGCCCGGTTTGACCGCGCTGAAAAAGGTCGCGCAATCGCCGGAAAAACTCGGCGTCTACGATGTCGGCTTCCAGCTCGGGCCGAGGTTGAATGCCGCCGGACGGCTCGAATCCGCCGAGGACGCCCTGCGTTTGCTGCTCGCCGGAAATTCCGATGAGGCGATGCCGCTGGCGCAAAATCTCGACTCGCGGAACCGCGAACGGCAGAAAATTGAGCGTGGCATAGTCGAGCAGGTTACCGGCGTGGTGCGCTCGAAATTTAATCCGCAGACTGATTTCGTCATCGTCGAGGGGCAATTGCTCTGGCACATCGGCGTTGTGGGCATTGTGGCGTCGCGCGTGTTGCAGGAATTTTACCGTCCGACCATCATCATCGGCGGCGAGGGCGGTGAATGGCGCGGTTCGGGCCGCAGCATCGCCGGCTTCGATCTGGCCGCCGCGCTGCGCGAGTGCGACGACCTGCTGCTGCGTCATGGCGGCCATGCGATGGCGGCGGGCTTGAGCGTCGCGCCGGACAAAATTGACCTGTTGCGCCAGCGGCTGAACGAGCTGGCGCGGCGTTCGCTCAAGCCGGAGGATTTGCAGCCGCCGCTGCGAATGGATGCGGAAGTCGGCCTGGACGAAATCACCTTGGAATCCATCGCCGAATTGGATTGTTTGAAACCAACCGGGCAGGGGAATCCGTCGGTGCAGTTTTTTGCGCGGAATCTTTCGCATCAGCGCCCGCTCCAGCGCATCGGCGCGGAGAAGCGGCACGTAAAAATGTGGGTGACAGACGGTCTGGCCACGCACGAGGCCGTCTGGTGGAACGGCGGCGGGACGTCGCTGCCGGTCGGAAAATTTGATCTGGCCTTCGCGCCGCAAATCAACCAGTTCAACGGCAGGCGCGCGGTGCAGTTGAAGGTGCTGGACTGGCGGGTGGCTTCATAAGTCCAAAGCCTGAAACCTCGTGTCCAAAGTTAAATATCGCCCGCTTTGGACTTTAGCTTTGAGCCTTTGGCCTTTAGACTTTCCCCATGAATTCTGCAATTCTCGTCGCCGCCGGCCAGGGCACCCGCATGGGGTCCGGCGTGGACAAGCTTTTTCTTGAGGTGGCCGGCCGTCCGGTCGTGGCGCACACATGGCAGCGGTTCGACGATGCGGGATGCATTGATGAAATCATCCTGGTCGTGCGCAAGGGCCGGGAGAGGGAGTTTGAAAAGCTGGCGAAGAAGTTCAAGTTTCAAAAGTCGTTTCACATCGTCACCGGCGGCAAGGAGCGGCAGGATTCGGTCTGGAACGGCCTGGAGATGCTTTCGCCGCAGGCGGAGGTGGTGGCCATTCATGACGCGGCGCGGCCATGCGTGAGCGAGGAGTTGATCGAGGCGACCGTCCGGCACGCCAGGGAATCCGGCGCGGCGGTCGCGGCCCAGCCGGTGACGGACACCATCAAGGAATCCGCGGATGGAAAATTGATTCAGCGGACGCTGGATCGTTCAAAATTATGGGCGGTGCAGACACCGCAAACGTTCCGTGTCGAGGTCATCCGGCGCGCGATTTCCGCGGCCCAGCGACAACTGCTGATTTTCACCGACGACACGGCGGCGTGCGAATTGATCGGCCAGCCGGTCCGCCTCGTCTCGCGCGTGACGCCGAATCCCAAGGTCACCGTGCCGGGCGATCTGCCGATGGTGGAGGCGCTTTTGAAAAAAGCCCTGCCGCACGACGGCGAGCCTGCCGGCGCGGCGCGTTGACGCGGCACCAAAACCTTTGTGCCTTTGCGCCTTTGTGGTATTTTTCCGGCATGAAACGGCGTTTGATTTTTGGCGTGGCGGCGGCGGCCCTGGGATTAAACCTGATCCTCGGCGCGGCGATTTATTTGAACTCGGCGCGCGCGGCGGAGCAGAAGGATTCGATGGACGCGAACTTGGATTTGTTCGCCAGCGTGCTGCAAAAGGTCCGCGCGGAATATGTGGACAGCACGAACCTGACCTACCGCAACCTCACCTCCGCGGCGATCAAGGGCATGGTCGGCTCGCTCGACCCGCACAGCGAATTTCTTGACGCGCAGGATTACCGGCAGTTGCAGGACGACACGGAGGGCCAGTTCGGCGGGTTGGGACTCGTGGTTTCAATGAAGGACGGCTACGTCACCGTCGTTGCGCCGATGGAAGACTCGCCGGGATCCCGCGCGGGCATTTTGACCGGCGACCGCATCGTGAAGGTGGAAGGCAAGAGCGTGGAGCGGCTGCCGCTTGGCGCCGTCGTGAAGCAGTTGCGCGGCGAACCGGGATCGCCGGTGATGGTGACCATCCAGCGCCCCGCGACCGGCGAGGAAAAGAATCTGACGCTGACCCGCGCCATCATCCAGATGGACATGGTCAAGGACATCAACGGGAAAAAGGAATTTCCGCTCGGCGCGGACGGCATCGGTTACATCCGCATCACGGAATTTGGCGACAAGACCGGCGACGCACTCGAAGCCGCGCTGGGCAGGCTCAAATCACAGGGCATGAGGGCGTTGATTCTGGATTTGCGGATGAATCCCGGCGGCCTGCTTGACGAGGCGGTGAACGTCTGCCAGAAATTCCTGCCGCGCGGCCAGTTGGTGGTTTCCACCGAGGGCCGCGACCCATCACAAAATTCCATTCGGCGCGCCAACGGCCGCGGCGATGAATTGAAAGGCATGCCGATCGTCATCCTCGTTGACCTCGGCAGCGCCAGCGCGTCGGAAATCGTCACCGGCTGTTTGCAGGATTTGCACCGCGCGATGATCCTCGGCGAGAAGACGTTTGGCAAAGGCTCCGTCCAGAGCATTTTCCCGCTCGATGATGCCGGCGCGCTCAAGCTGACCGTCGCCAAGTATTACACTCCCAGCCACCGCGTCATCCACGAGCACGGGATTGAGCCGGACATCGTCGTCCCCATGACCGAGGAGGAAGAGGCCGCGCTCCTGCTCACGCGCGCGCCCGGCGGACTGGCATCGCTGGACGCGACGAACCGCGTCCGCGTCGCGCAAATCCAGGACGTTCAGCTTGAACGCGCCGAGGACTTGCTCAAGGGCATTTTGCTCTACGGCGAATTGTCAAAGCCGGAGAAAGTTGCCGAGAAATAGCCCGGCCGGTGAATCGCGAATCGTGAAACGGCCCGCGACTCAAACGATTTGACAATTCACGATTCAACGATCCAGCGCCGTGTCAGCATGACCATCCTCGCCATTGAAACTTCCTGTGACGAAACCAGCGCCGCCGTCGTGCGCGACGGGAGGATTCTATCCAACGCCGTCTCGTCGCAGATTGCGCTCCACGCGGAATACGGCGGCGTGGTGCCCGAACTCGCCGCGCGCGAGCATTTGAAGAACCTTCCGCTCGTCGTCCGGACCGCCTTGGGAGACGCGGAGATTGCCGTCGGCCAGCTCGATGCCGTTGCCGCCACGCTGGGGCCGGGTTTGCCGATGGCCCTGATGGTCGGGCTGAAGGCCGCGCAATCCCTGGCGTTCGCCCGCCGCAAACCCTTCATCGGCGTCAATCACCACGAGGCCCATTTGTATTCGCCGTGGATTTCCGGGAATCCGCCAGCCGCGGATTTTTCCGGCTTTCTGCCGAACATTTCGCTCATCGTCAGCGGCGGGCACACGATGCTGGTTCTGGTCAAAAGCGAATTGAAACACCGCGTGCTCGGCTCGACGGTGGACGATGCCGCCGGCGAATGCTTCGACAAGACCGGCAAGCTGATGGGACTGGCCTATCCCGCCGGGCCGGAGATTGACCGGTTGGCGGAGCAGGGGAACCCCAAGGCGTTTGACTTCCCGCGCCCGCTGCTGCACGACGCCGGCGACGACTTCAGCTTCAGCGGCCTGAAAACCTCCGTCCGCTATTTTTTGCGCGACAATCCGGCCTTGCTGGAGGACGCACAAAAAATCCGCGACCTCTGCGCCAGCATCCAGGCCGCCATCGTCGAGGTGCTCGTTGCGAAAACCATTCGCGCGGCAAAACGAAACGGCGTCCGGTGCGTCACTATGTCTGGCGGTGTCTCCTGCAACCGCGCCCTGCGGCGGCAGCTCGCCCTCGTGTGCGAAAAAAACGGATTCAGCCTCCACCTCGCGCCACAATCCTTCTGCACCGACAACGCCGCGATGATTGGCATCCTCGCCGAAAGAAAACTGGCGCAAAAAATTCCCGCCACCGGATATGACGAGGACATCCAGCCCGGCTGGGAGCTGGCATAAAAATTGACAAAGCGCAGCATCCGGCCCATGAATGGAAGTCCGAGGAGCAGTCCCGGCGCTATGCGTTTTGCCGGGAATTCAGCTTGTCAAAGAATTGAATTTCCCTTGCGAAGCTTTTCTCCGAGTCCGAGGCGTGGATCATGTTGAAGAGAAATTGGTCGTCGCCCGGCTGCTGGAATTTCAGACGGTAGGGGACGTTCGCCTCCACGGCGCCGGGGCAGAAATCCCCGCGAATGGTGCCCGGACCGGCTTGTGCCGGCCGCGTTGCGCCCACGGCCTTGCGAACCTTCTGGATGGCGCCTTGGCCGCGCAATTGGATGATCTTCACCGGGCCGTAGGCCATGTATTTCGATGTTCCTTCGATGCAAGGCGGCCTGTCACCGATGGACGGAAAATAAAATTCGCGCCACTTTTCCTCCGGCAAATTATCCGGTCCGGCCAGCAGCGCCTCCGCGACGACGGTCAACCCCAGCGCGTTCAAGCGCGCCTCCACCTGGCGGTTCAGGCCGCGCCAGAACGAATCCGGCTTGATGATGACCAGCGTGTCTTCTGTTTTGATTTCCGTCATGGTGCCGGGGATTGAGCCATCTTGCATAGCATAACACTTCGAGGGCGACTGGTTACTTCGGCAGATAATAATTCCGCGTGTATTCCTTGACCATGCGGTCGGTGGTGAATTGCGGCACGAGCGTCATCATTGTGCGGCGGACGCGCTGGAGCCACTGGCGCGGGATGCCCTGCACGTCGCGGTTGTAAAACATCGGGACCACCTGCTCGGTGAGCACCTGGTAAAGGTTCGCGCTGTCCACGCGGTCCTGCTCGGCAATGTTGTTGGGGTGCGAATCCTCGCCGATGGCGAAGCCGTTTTCGCCGTTGTAGCCCTCGCGCCACCAGCCGTCGAGGATGCTCAAGTTCATGCAGCCGTGGCAGCCGCATTTCATGCCGCTGGTGCCGGAGGCTTCGAGCGGCCGGCGCGGATTGTTCAGCCAGATGTCGCAGCCGGCAACCATCTGCCGCGCGACGTGGATGTCGTAGTTTTCGAGGAAGACCAGGTTGCCAGCCAGTTCGCTGTGCTTGCTCAAATGGATGATCTGCTGGATGAATTTTTTTCCCTCGTCGTCGCGCGGGTGGGCCTTGCCGGCAAAGATGAATTGCACCGGCCGGTGCTTGTCGTGCGCGAGCTTCACGATGTTGTCGAACTGTTGGAAGATGAGCGGCGCGCGTTTGTAGGTGGCGAACCGGCGCGCGAACCCGATGGTCAGCGCGTCGGGATTCAGCAGGTGGTCGAACCGGATGAAATCGCCCTGCGTCACGCGCTCGTTTTGGTAAAGCAGGCGGCGGCGCGCAAATTCAATCAGCTCCCGGCGCAGCCGGTAGCGCAAGGCCCACAGCTCCTCGTCGGAAAGAAATTCCGGGTCCATCATCCGCTCCCAGAATTCGCATTTGTGAATCGTCGCGGCCCAGTCCATCCCGGCGCGGAGGCTCCAGACCGCCGTGTCTTCCGGCATGTCGTTCGTGGTGCCGCCCGTCAGTTTCTCGCGCCAGAACTGCCGCACGGAACCCTTCATCCAGCCGAGCAGGTGGATGCCGTTGGTGATGTGGCCGATGGGAACCTTGTCCACCGGCACGTCCGGATACAGCGCCTGCCACATCTGGCGGCTGACCTGTCCGTGCAATTCGCTCACGGCGTTGGCCGCGCGCGACAATTTCAGCGCCAGCACCGTCATGCAAAACGGCTCGTCGGTGTTTTGCGGATCCACACGGCCCAGCCCCAGGATGTCCATCCACGGCACCGGTAGCAGCGCGCGGTAGCCGTGCAGCGCATAATCCATCATCGCCGGCGAAAACCGGTCGTGTCCGGCCTCCACCGGCGTGTGCGTGGTGAAGAGGCAATGCGCCTTCGTCGCAGCCAGCGCGGTGGAAAAATTTTGTCCACCCGCCATTTTTTCGCGCATCAGTTCCAGCGTGAGAAACGCGGCGTGGCCCTCGTTCATGTGGAACACCGAGGGCTGGATGCCGAGCGCGCGCAGCAGCCGCACGCCGCCGACGCCCAGCAAAATTTCCTGCATGATGCGCGTGGTGCTGTCGCCACCATACACCCGCGAGGTGAGGTTGCGGAAATGCTCGTCGTTTTCCGGCAGATTGGCGTCGAGCAGATAGACCGGCACGCGCCCGACGTTGACGCGCCATGCCTGAAACGCCACGCTCTCCATGTTGACCTCGACGCTGCAAACGAGCCGTTCGCCCTCGGCGTTCAAAACCGGCTCCAGCGGCACATTCTGCGGGTGAATCAAATTGTAGAACTCCGTCTGCCAGTTGTTCGTGTCAATCGCCTGCTGGAAATAGCCCTCGCGGTAAAACAGGCTGACGCCGACGAAGCCGAGGCCGAGGTCGCTCGCGGATTTCGTGTGGTCGCCCGACAGGATGCCGAGGCCACCCGCCGAGATCGGCAGGGACTCGTGGAAGCCGAACTCGGCGGAGAAATAGGCGACCGGATTCTGGTGCAGATCGGGCGCGTTTTTGTGTCCCCAGGTGTTTTTTTCGTTGAAATACGTCTCGAAGCTGTGCAGCACGGCGCGGGCGTGCGCCTGAAAGTCCGCCTCCTGTAAATGCACACGCAGCTCATAATCAGACACCTCGCGCAGGACGGCGACGGCGTTGTGAAACAGGTTCTGCCAGGCGCGCGGTGACAGCTCCTGAAACAAATCCTGCGCATCCTGATTCCACGTCCACCACAAATTATGCGCGAGCTTGTTCAAGCCGGCGACCAGCTCGTTCAACTCCGCGCCCGACAGAGGTTTTCTTGTCATACGTTTTTTAACACAGCAACAACGATGCCATTGAAGTAACGGGATACGCGCCGTTTCGCAATCAAATTTCCTTCTCCGTTGCGTTTTTGTGACCGCTCAAGACTTGCCGTGCCCGATTCCATGCCGGCGGCAGACTCCCAATTCAATTCCCGGTTAAAAGGCAATTCATGGGACCGCATGACCTTTGGCCATCGCGCCATCAAAACCGCCTGTGCGCAAAAACTGAATCGTCTGCCGGATCACTTCACAATTACGCATGATGAACGGGTGCGCCGCGTGAATGACAATGTGTCCGCTCATGCCAGCCAGCTTGGTTCGTTCCACGGAAACCTTGCCATCATCGTGCCCGGGAATCAGCAGGCTGTTGATCCAGTTGATGGACCGGTCGCCCGCGATGATGCCGACAGGAAAAGTTGCCGGGCCGAGCCGGTTCGGCGTGGAATTTGTGCCCGTGCCCAGTTCGCTTCCCGCCGGGCCGTTAATCCATTTGAACAGAAACAATCCACCGAGCTTGTCCGCCACCTCGCTGCCCTGGTTTGGCGGCGCGAGCATGACCACGCGCCCCAGCGACGGAATGGAATGGCGCGCGAGATAACTGCGAACCAGAATCCCACCGAGCGAGTGCGTGACAAAATCAATCTTCACCGCGCCATCCCGCCGGCAATCGGCGACGGCTTTGCCAATCGCGTCATCGGCGAGCTGCTGGACGGAAGCCGTGCGCGAGGGATAATCCACATTTTTCACCGGGTAGCCCGCTTCGGTCAATGCGCGCTCCATTTTCGCCATCGAGCGGCTTGTGCGGCACAGGCCATGCAGCAAAATGACTTCCTCCGGCGCGCTGAAGGCTGGTAAAGAAATTGCGACGGTGGCCATGAAGATTATGATTCTAAAAAACATCCCAATAGTAAAACCATTCTGACCGGACCGGACGGCGAATGCGAAAGAAATCTTCGTTCCCCAAAAGCGAAAGGCCGGGCAAATCTGCCCGGCCTTCGTGGTGACGAGGTTTAAACGCCTTCACCCAGGCGCTCAGAAGGGCGACGCGGTTACCCTGTGGAGTGCTGTCCGGGCCGCGCCGCAAGCAAAACCTCTCTGCCAACCCAGAACGGACAGCGAAGTCCTTGTTTGATCATCAATTGCCGGGCAGTCAGGGATGGACAATCCCTTGAGCATGGCGTAATTTTTATTCCCTTCATGCCGCAACTTTTACACGAAATGCCGCGCGGATGATATACGGTGTTTTACCCATGCCCGGTATGAGTTGGAAATGGGCAATTCCATCTCCTGACTCCCGTTTGACACGGATTAGATTCAATCGTTTCAGGAAATGTCCGCATGAATACCGCTCAAGTGTTTCCGTTCTCAGCCGATAGACAGGCGTGCAGCATGGAAGGCTGCGCAGCGTAGCCCCGCATGGGCTGGATTCACGGACGAATCTTATGGTCATCAATACAAACATAATGGCGCAGTCCACGGCGAACTTGCTGGGCGCTTCCTCGCAACGCCTTTCGCATTCACTCGCCCGGCTCTCGTCGGGGTCAAAAATCAACTCACCGGCGGACGATGCCGCGGGACTCGCGGTCTCGATGAATTTCAACGCGCAAATCGGCCGCACCGATGCCGCAAACAACAACGTCTCCAACGCGCTCTCGTTCAGCCAGACGCAGGATGGTTATCTCCAGCAGGTCAGCAACGCGCTAAACCGGATGAGCGAGCTTGCCGTTCAGGCGCAGGACGTCACCAAATCCGATTCCGACCGCAAGCTTTACAATCAGGAATTCCAGACGCTGGCCACCTACATCAACAACGTTGGCACGAAGGATTTCAACGGCGTAAGCCTGTTCACCGGCAACGATCTGAACGTGACGAGCGATTCCGAGGGCGGCACGTTTCAAATGAAGGGCATCAACAACAGCTTTCTCACCGGCAGCACAACGTCTTCCGCTCCTCCGGCCAACACGCCCCTGAATACCTTGTATCCTTCGATGTCTGGCGTTCAATACATAGGAAACAATGGTTATGAGGATGGCCCGGACGCCTCAGGACCCATCAGCGCCTTGGTTGACTCGATAAATGTTCTTGGTGGCCTCGACGCATCCTACGACGAATCCACGGGGACGTTCACCGTGACGGTGTCACCCGGTGAAACGTTGACCCAGTATCCCGGCGATAGTTCCACTCCCGCCACCACGGTGTTGAGTGACATGGGCATCGGTGATCTGGACAATACCAATGGAAATTCACCCTTGGTAAAAACCGTCACCTTGACCAGCCCTTCTTCTCCATCACAATCAGGATCGCCGGACGTCAGCACGGCGGACGATGCGAAGGCCGCCCTGACCACCATCAAGAATGCCATCAGCAATCTGGCCAGCAAACGCGCCGACATCGGCTCCAACATGGAACGGTTGAATTCCACTTCCCAGGAATTGTCCACGCTTGCTAACAATCTCTCCGCCGCGAACAGCCGCATCACGGACGTGGATGTCGCGCAGGAAAGCACCAATTACGCGAAAGAGAACATCCTCGTCCAGACCGGCACCGCCATGCTTGCCCAGGCCAACAGTGCACCGCAATCCGTCCTCAAGCTGCTGGGTTAACGCCCCTGACGGGGCGATTTCGCCGGTCTCATTAAACCATTCATTTGGCAATTGATGTCCCGCCCTGGCTGCGTGATCATGTCGGCATGAATTACCTGATGCGCCTTTCCATTGCAGCCATGGTGCTTGCCGCGGCCGCCACAACGCTCGTCGCGGCCGATGATTTCAAGCCGGAGCCGGGCTACATCAGCCTGTTCAACGGTCACGACCTGACGGGCTGGGGTTACCGGACGAATAATTTCGACGGCAAGAAGGCGAGTGACGACAATCGTTACTCCGCCGGCGATGGCATTCTCGTGGTGCATCCGAGAACGCCCCGGCTGCTCCAGCAGATCTCGACCACGCAGACATTCTCAAACGATTTCATCCTCAAGCTGGAATTCCGCGCCTCGACGAACGCCGACAGCGGCATTTTCATCCGCGGCCCACAGCTTCAGTGCCGCGATTATCTCGTGGCCGGGCCTTACAAGGACTTGAAGAAATACAAGCCGCAGGATTGGAACCAGATCGAGGTGACGGTAACCAACGGCATCGCGTTCTGCACGTGCAACGGTGAAATCCTTGAGCGGGCGATGAAGGTCCCCGCCAACGGCCCCATCGGTCTTGAGGGCGACCGCGGTCAAATGGAATACCGCTACCTGCAATTGAAGGAACTGAAGTAAATCTGCCAGCGAGGCTCCTGACGGCCGGGTTCATTTCGTTTCGCAATGTCCCAAGGCCGGCTCGCGAGGATGCCCGCCCATCAAAATTGCAGAAAAGTGGGCGCATCTTGGCACTGCCCCCGTAGCGCAGGATTGCATCCTGCCGTATCGCCGATTTGCAATCGGCAGCGCGCGAATCGTCCAATGATTGTTGAATTGTCCACGCCTTGCGGATTGCAAATCCGCGATACAGCCGACTACAAGTCGGCGCTACGGGGGCGCTGCACGGATGCGCCCCAGACAAGCCCAAAGCTCGACAAATGCGTGACACATCCGCCGGCTGCGGCTACATTACGGGCGTTGAATTTGTCCATTTGAAAATCGTAAGTTGAAAATTGTTTTATGAATTCCGACATCATCAAGAAGGGTTTTGAACGCGCACCGCACCGCGCGCTGCTCCGCGCCACCGGTTCCATCGAATCCGAAGCCGACTGGGACAAGCCGTTCATCGCCATCTGCAACAGCTACACCGATTGCATTCCCGGCCACGCCCACCTCAATGAGGTCGGCATGTTGGTCAAACGCCTCGTGCGCGCGGCGGGCGGCGTGCCGTTCATCTTCAACACCATCGGCGTGGACGATGGCATCGCGATGGGCCATTCGGGCATGTTGTTCTCGCTGCCGTCGCGCGAGCTGATCGCCGACTGCGTGGAGACGATGCTCAAGGCGCATTGTTTCGACGGCATGGTGTGCATCCCGAACTGTGACAAGATCGTCCCCGGCATGATGATGGCCACCATGCGCGTCAACATCCCAACGGTATTCGTCAGCGGCGGGCCAATGGCGGCTGGCATTGCGGAACAACAGGCCGCGCACGACGATCTCGCGCAATATCTCCAGCCGGCGTCGGGCAAGTCGGATTTGATTTCCGTGTTCAAGGGCGTCGCGGAATTGCAGGCGGGCAAGATCAACGAGGCGCAATTGAAGAAGCTGGAACAAACCGCGTGCCCGACGTGCGGTTCGTGTTCCGGCATGTTCACGGCCAATTCAATGAACTGCCTCTGCGAGGCGCTGGGTATTGCGTTGCCCGGCAACGGCACCATCCTCGCCGTGTCGAAGGAGCGCGAGGCGCTTTATCAGCGCGCCGCCGAGGCGATTGTCCGGCTGGTGAAGGACAATTTGAAGCCGCGCGACATCGCCACGGTGGAGGCGTTCGACAATGCGCTCATGCTCGACGTCGCGATGGGCGGCTCGACCAACACGATTCTTCACACGCTCGCCATCGCGCGTGAGGCGGGCATCGCCTACGACATCAAGCGCATTGACGAGATTTCCCGGCGCATTCCGTGCATCTGCAAGGTGTCGCCGTCGTCCGATTATCACGTGCAGGATGTCCACCGCGCCGGCGGCATTCACACCATCCTCGGCGAACTCAAACGCATGGGCGTTTTGAATCTCAAATGCAAAACCGTCACCGGAAAAACCCTCGGCGAGAACATTGACGAGTGGGACATTCGCTCCGAAAAATGCGGTCCCTGGGCCAGGACCGTGCGCGTCTCCGGCGCGTCGGCAATTGTGGTGGATCCGAACGACAAAATGGGTTCCGCGGCCCGCACCGCCGGTGGCAATCTCGCGCCCAAGCCGATGTTGTTTTTCCCGGCCGACCCGCTGGCCATCACGTTCTGGCGTGCCGCCGCTGCGTGGAACGTCGGCGACGTTGAATCGCTTGTCGCGGTTCACGACCCGAAAATCAAGGCGAAAATGCCCGATGGCGGCGAACTGGCCGGCCATGACCAGTTGCGTCTCGCCGTCGAACAGCAAATGCGCGACGCGAAAGGCCTCGTCCGTGCCGAACTTGGAGAGTTCCGCAAATTGCCGGTTCTGCTTTTCTGGCGCTACGAAAAAGGCGGCACTCGCACGGCGTTTGCCATGGTGCGCGCCAAAAAGGTGAAAAATTGGGTCATCACCCGCGCCGAATTCGACACCGATCCGAAACATCTGGCCAAGGTGACGCCCAGCGGCCTCATGCCCTACGATCCGGCGTTCATGTTCGATGCGAACGATTGCATCCGCACCAAGGAAACGGCCTACACACCGGACGGCGGCCTCGCGGTTCTTTATGGCCAGCTTGCGCCCGAAGGCAGCGTGGTCAAGACCGCCGGCATCAGCGCGGAGTTCAAGAAGAACTGCGGGCCGGGCTTCATCTTTGAAGGCCCGTGCGTGATTTTTGAAAGCCAGGACGACGCCTGCGCCGGAATTCTTGCGGGCAAGGTCAAGGCCGGCGACGTGGTCATCATCCGCAACGAAGGCCCGCGCGGCGGGCCCGGCATGCAGGAAATGCTTTCGCCCACGAGTTACATCGTCGGTCTGGGCCTCGGCGACAAGTGCGCGCTCATCACCGACGGCCGGTTCAGCGGCGGCACGGCGGGCGCGTGCATTGGCCACGTCTCGCCGGAAGCGGCGGAAGGCGGCCCGATCGGATTGCTGAAGGCCGGTGACCGAATCCGGATTGATTTTCCAAACCGCAAAATGGAAATCCTTGTTTCCGAAAATGAGCTGGCCGAGCGCAAAAAGACCTGGCAGCCGGTGAAGCGTGATTTGAGCGGCTGGCTGGCGCGCTACCGCAAGCTGGTGACCAACGCGAGCCGGGGCGGAATTTTGAGCGCATGAACGGTTGGCGGTTTCGGTGAAAAAAGATTGAATCGAACCGCGCTCGCGGTCAGATTGTCGGTTTCGGTGGAGAGGTGGCAGAGTGGTTTAACGCGCACGCCTGGAAAGCGTGAATACTCAAAAGGTATCGGGGGTTCGAATCCCCCCCTCTCCGCCAACTTGATATTAATCAATGTTGGCATTGGTTTGCGGGCTTTTTAGTCCATGCAGCCCCAGTAGTTCGCCACCGTCTTTCAACGATGGGCCAGCCAGGAGCGAGGAGCATTCATCAGTCCATCCACTCAAGCCGCGTTTCCTCCAGTGTCTGTCGGTTTCAGCGGCATGAACGCCGGGCAGGCATATTCTTGGAAACTATTTTCACGGAAAGATGTTTACCAAGGAACCGAATGCAAGCATTCTTTCGGGCATTCCTTTTGAATGAAAGTCAAGCTGGCTCGACTGCCTGTTTTTTGCGTGGGCGGCTGGCGGGATGCTGGGAACATGGACAAATTAACCGTAAATTTGAAGAGTGATTCCGCGGTTCAAGGCGTCGGAAGCCTGATGGAATGCGACCGCTTTTTGAGACAGGCGGGCAGCCTTGCCAAGCTTGACGTGCCACCGGAAGTCATCCGTGCGCTGCCTGCTGAATTTGCCAAACGCCACTGTCTCCTCCCTTTTGAAATCTCCAATGGAACAATTCATATCGCCACCGCCGTGCCCGTCGGTCGGCGCGTGATAGACGACATCCGGCTTTTGAGCGGTTTGGAGGTGGCAGAGTTTGAAGCCCCGGCCACGGAGATCGCCGAGAAAATCGCCGGGTGCTATCAGGTGACGGTGGAGAAGATGATCGAAAACCTCAACCCGGAGAGCGTCGAAATCAGCGAGGGGAAAAATCTCCAGGACATCGAGGTGATGGCCAATGAACCCACGGTTGTCAATCTGGTTAATTTGATCATTTCCACGGCGCTGCGCGAACGGGCGAGCGACATTCACCTGGTGCCATTCGAGGACACGCTGCAATTACGCTACCGCGTGGACGGCCTGTTGCAGGAAAAGCCGCCACCGCCAAAACAGCTTCACGCCGCGCTCGTGTCACGCATCAAGATCATGGGCGACATGAACATCGCGGAGCGGTTCATGCCACAGGACGGGCATATTCAGATCAACCATCGCGGCGCGCGCGTGGACATCCGCGTGGGCACGATGCCGACCATTTACGGAGAAAGCCTCGTGATGCGGCTGCTGGAGAAAAACACCAAAGTCTCGACGACCGAGGAACTCGGTCTTGACGCCAGACGGGCCGCGCTGCTCGCCCGGCTGGTCGAGAAGCCGCACGGACTTTTTCTGACCACCGGACCCACCGGCAGCGGCAAAACCACGACGCTCTATTCCATCCTGCAAAGCATTTACACGCCGGAGCTGAAAATCCTCACCATCGAGGATCCGGTCGAATACGAGCTTCCCGGCGTGGCGCAGATTCCTGTCCGGCCCAGCCGGAATTTTACCTTTGCCAACGGCCTCCGGGCGATTCTGCGCCAGGATCCCGACGTGGTGATGGTCGGCGAAATCCGCGATTCGGAGACGGCGGAAATCGCCATTCGCGCGGCGCTGACAGGCCATCAGGTTTTCAGCACGCTGCACACAAACGACGCGACTGGCGCGGTGACGCGTTTGCTGGACATGGGCGTCGAGGCCTTTTTGATTGCGTCGTCGCTCGAAGGCGTTTTGGCGCAGCGGCTGGTGCGGAAGATTTGCCTGAATTGCCGCGTCGAATCGCAAATCACCCCGGCAATGCGCGACAAAATCGAGGCGCTGGACGGTCGGCGGATTGAAGGCGTCTTTTACTGCGGCAAAGGATGCGACGAATGCCGCAACACGGGCTACCGGGGGCGGACCGGCATTTTCGAACTGCTGCTGCTCACGCCGGAGCTGAAGGAATTGGTTTTGCAGAAACGTTCCAACGCCAGACTCAAATCGGCGGCGGCAAAGGACATGATCAGCATCCACCAGGACGCCCTGCAAAAAGCGTCAGCAGGAATCACTTCGCTCGAAGAAATCCTGCGCGTGTCATCGGGGGACCTGCACGAATGAGCGAGTTCCGCTACCAGGCAGTCGAAGAAAACGGCGCGAGCGTCGCGGGCGTCATCGAAGCCGATGATCGCAAGGGCGCGCTTCAGTTGCTTGGCCGGCGCGGGCTGTTTCCGTCAAACTTGGAACTGTGTCCCGCCGCCGGTGAAACGGTAAACTCCAACGCGAAACCTGGCGCGGTTCAGCCGGCGGGAATTTCGTTCGGCAGGCGCATCAAGCGCAAGGACATCACGGCGTTGACGCGCGAAATCAGCGCGCTGCTCGGAGCCGCGATTCCCATTCCACAGGCGTTGGACAGCCTTGGCGATGAGGAGACAAACCCGGCGCTCAAGGCGGTGGTTTTGAGAATTGCCGATTCGGTCCGCAAAGGCGCGTCGCTCTCGGTGGCGCTGGAGGAGCATCCGCAACTGTTTGGCAAACTTTATTGCAGCATGGTTCGCGTCGGCGAGGAAGGCGGCGTGCTGCCCAAGGTCATGGCCGACCTGGCGGACCTGCTCGAACATGAGGACGAAGTTCGCGGCGAAGTCATGGCGGCGGTGGCGTATCCGGTTTTTGTTTTGGTGTTCGGCATCTGCACGGTGACGGTGCTGCTGACCGTCGTGCTGCCGCGGCTTTTCAGCATGTTGCAGGACATGCTGCCGGTCTTGCCGCTGCCCACTTTGATCCTCCTGAAAATCAGCCACGGGCTGCATCATTACTGGCCCTGGATTTTGATCGCGCTGGCCGCCGCGATTTTCGGCGGGCGCTGGTATCTGCGCACGCCGCGAGGCGCGGAGAATTGGGACAAGATAAAATTGCGTTTGCCGCTGATCGGCTCCGTCGTGCTTGCGGCGGCTCTGGGCCGTTTTGCCAGAACCCTCGGGACGCTGGTGAAGAGCGGCGTTTCGCTGCTGCCGGCATTGAAGATCGTCGAGAACACCATCGGCAACCGCATTCTGGCACAACAGGTGGCGCGCGTCGCGGAGGAAACACGCGGCGGCGATTCGCTGGCCACGCCGCTGCGCAAAATGGGCATTTTTCCGGGAACAGTGATCCAGATGATTGATGTCGGCGAACAAACTGGAACGCTGGATGAGATGCTGCTCAAAGTGGCGGAGATCGAGGAGCGCCACATGAGGGCGCGGACAAAAGTTTTGATTTCGCTGCTCGCGCCGGCGTTGATTCTGGTCGTGGGCGCGCTGGTGGGATTCATGGTGATCGCCATTTTACTGCCCATTTTCAAGATGAGCAGCGCCATTCATTGACAATTTTGACCAACTGGAAAGATGAACCTATGAAAATACAATTGAAGAAAACGGCTTCGGACGCCTTCACCCTGATCGAAATCATGGTGGTCGTGGTGATTCTCGGCATTTTGGCGGCGACCATTATTCCGCAGTTCATCGGCACGACGAAGGACGCGAAGGTCGGCGCCGCCAAGTCGCAGGTCGCCGAGCTCGAATCCGCCCTGGAACGTTTTTACATCCACATGGACCGCTATCCAACCACCGAAGAAGGGTTGCAGGCGCTGGTGGACGCCCCGGCCGGTGCGGAGCAAAAATGGCGCGGCCCTTACATCAAACAGTTGCGCAACGATCCATGGGGCAATCCTTATCAATACAGTTTTCCCGGAACCCATCATCCGACGAGCTTTGATGTCTGGTCGCGCGGTGAGGACGGCGCGGATGGCGGCGAAGGTTATGCCGCAGACATTGGCAATTGGTAATGAAACCCGAACTGTCAACTCGGCGCAATCGAGCCGGCTTTACCCTCATCGAGCTGATGGTGGTGATCACCATCATCGGAATCGTGACGGCCATGATGATTCCGGAGATGAAAGGTTCATTTCAGGATGCCTTGCTCCGTTCGACCAGCCGTGAATTGATCAATGCCTTCGATCTTGCCTACAGCCGCGCGGTGAGCTTGAACCAGATCCGCCGGGTCCGCCTCGACGAAAAAAACGGCCGCTACCTGGTCGAAAAGCGCGTGATGCAAAACGGGCAGGATGATTTCGTTCCGGCCGATGACGTGCCCGGCGCAAAAGGTGAACTGGATCCGCGGATTTCAATTGAATTTCACCAGCCTGACGAAGGTGTTTCCGAGTCGGACGCGCAGCCTGATGTCGCCACGACCGATGCCGGATTGCCGGTGGACGGAGTGGCAATTGCGTTTTATCCCGACGGCACCGCAGACGCCGGAGACATCATTCTTCGCGACCAGGAAGGTTTCCGGCTCGGGTTGCGCATCAACCCGATCACCGCGCGCGTTCACCTCGTTGAAATGGAGCGCGAATGAACCTCGTGAACCACAACGCCGGATTCTCGCTCGTGGAAGTCATGGTGGCCATATTGATTCTGGGAATCGCGCTGGTCGGCCTCACGCAGGGCATCACCACGGCGTTAAGCTCCAGCAAGGAATCGGAATTGCAAACCGTCGCCGCGCTGTTCGCGGCGGGACAAATCGAGACGTTGCGCGCGGAAAAGGATTTGACCGACGGGACGACCGACGGCGACTGCGGCGCGGCCCTGCCGCTTTACCGCTGGAAGCAGACCATCAGCCCCACCGACATTGACGGGCTGCACGACGTGGACGTTCAGGTGGAAAATTCACAGACGGGCGCGGGGATTTACGAACTGGAAACCCTGTTGTTTGAACCGCCCAGTGACACATCCGTCAAGCCAAAGGACTCGAAGCCGAAAACTCAAACGCAATGACCGCGCGCTTTTCCCAACCCAGCTCCGCCTTCACGCTGATTGAAGTGATGATCAGCGTGGCGTTGATGTCGTTGATTCTGGTGAGCGCGTATCTTTGCCTGAACGCGGGCTTCTCCGCCCAGAAACTGATTGAGCCGCGCGCCGAGATCATTCAAAACGCCCGCGTCGCGATGGCGATCATGACGGCGGATCTCCGCGCTGCCTGTCCGTTGTCCAAGGATCAGGATTTTATCGGCGTGACCCGGTCGGTCGGAGACATTGAGGCCGACAATCTTGATTTTGGGACGCACAATTACACGCCACGTCGCGCGCGCGAAGGGGATTTTTGCCAGGAAAGTCTCTACCTCGACAAAGACCCGGAGACGGGACAATTCAGCCTCTGGCGCCGGCGCAACCCGACCCTCGCGATGGATGCGCTGTCCGGCGGCAGCAAGGAGGAAATTGCCGCGGGCGTGGTCGGCTTGAAGCTGGAATACTTCGACGGACTCGACTGGTATGATTCCTGGGGCGAAGACAAGTCATCGGACAAGAAGCAAAATTCGGCGCGCGAAAGCAGCAATCTCTCCGGCCTGCCGGAAGCCGTGCGCATCACATTGCTGCTGGATTCCAATCCCAAGAAGAAAAATCCCGACGCCACGGACGAGGAAAAACCCGAACCGCCGCTTGCTTTCCAGACGGTGGCGCAACTGAATCTGGCGGACGCCTCGCAGGACAATGCAAGTTCTTCCGACACGGGAAATTCCAACGACACTTCATCATCCGGCCAGACGCCGGGAAACGGAGGCGGCAATTAAAACGAAGCGCAACAACGGTTCCGTTCTGGTCGGCCTGCTCTGGTGTCTGGCGCTGTTGTCGGTGATCGTCGTCAGCGTGCTGCACACCGCGCGGATGGATTTGCTTGTGGTCAAAAATTACGGCGACCGGATTCAGGCGCATTACCTTGCGCTCGCCGGAATCGAAAAAGCCGAGGCGCTGCTTTATCGCGACGCGGGAGACCGCAGCCGCAGCCAGAAAAACCACACGGGCAATCTTTACGACGACGCGCAGCAGTTCCGCGATGTTCCGCTGGGGCGCGGCGTTTTCCGGGTCTTCCGCCGCAGCCAGGCCGACGAAGGCGGTGGAATTGTTTTTGGCGTCAGCGACGAGGAGAGCCGGCTCAACGTGAACACCGCCACCGCCGACGAGCTGGCCAGGCTGCAAAACATGACGCCGGACGTGGCCGCCGCCATCGTGAACTGGCGCGGCGGCGACAGCACGGCGGTTGCGGCGGAAACGCAGTATTACGAGGGATTGAAACCGCCGTATCAGCCGCGAAACGGGCCGTTTCAGACGGTGCGCGAACTGCTGATGGTTCGCGGCGTCACGCCTGAATTGTTGCTGGGCAGCGATGTTCATCAAAATGGTCTGCTTGAAGCGGCGGGGGAAAATGGCAACGACTTCGCCTTTGACAGTTCCGTCGGGAATTCGGATTTGGGCTGGGCTGGAATTCTGACCGTTGACTCGTCGGTGCAGAATGTGAACGCCGCCGGCGAGGATCGCGTCAACGTCCAGACGGCGGACCAGAATTCGCTCACCGCCGTCCGCGGCATCACTCCGCAAATTGCCCGGGCGATTGTCGCGTATCGCGGGCAGCATCAGTTCCAAAGCATCGCCGATTTGCTGGATGTCACGCCGCCGCAAAATCAAAACCGGCGGGGTTCGTCCGGGCAATCGTCCGCAGACCAGGCCGAGGCCGGCGTGGTGGATGAAAATCTTTTCATGGACATCGCCGATGACGTGACGGTGGATTCCGGCCAGAGCCTCTCCGGCGCGATCAACATTAACACCGCCAGCCTCGACGTGCTTGCCTGTCTGCCGGGCGTGACCCGCGATCTGGCGCAGGCCATTGTTTCACAGCGCCAGTCCGGAGAATTTTTTGCCAGCGCCGGCGAGCTGTTGAAAGTGCCCGGCATGACTCGCGATGTGTTCAAGCAAATTGCGCCGCTCGTGACGGCGCGCTCGGAGACGTTCCGCATTTTGAGCGAGGGGAAAATCAATTCCACCGGCGCGCGGCAGCGGATCCAGGCCATCGTTCACATTGGACTTCAAGACCAGAAAATACTTTCATGGCGGGAGGACGACTTGTGAAAAAAATCGCCTTCCTAAATCCGCCGCCGATTTACGTCGAGATCGGCCAGAGCCTGCTCAAGGCGTTCCGTGAAAATGCCGGCATGGAACTGCCCTTGGAACGCCTGCCGGATGGCCGCCTCACCGCGCCGTGCCGGGAAAAAACGGCCTTGGCGCTGAAAAAGTTTTTGCAGCCGAAAGGCTGGCAGCCGCGAGCGGGCGCGTTTTGCGCCATCGGCGCGCGCGGGGTTTCGCTGCGACAGCTTTCAATTCCCGCCGGCGCCAAGGAGGAATTTCACCAGAGGCTGCTGTTGCAAATCGAAGCCGAATTTCCGCTGCCGCCCGACGAACTGGCCTGGGGCTGGCAGCCGCTCGGCGAAACGAGGCCGTCGAACGGCGCGATTACGAAACAGGATTTGCTCGTCGCCGCCGTGAAAAAAGAGGTGGTGGCGGATTATCAGGAGCTTCTTGCCGCCTGCGGAACGAATCCGGTTTTCACTTTAGCGGCGCTGGCGCGAAGCCGCCTCTGCCAGCGTCCGCCCGACACTTGCGCGATGCTGGACATCGGACACAGCCAGTCGGAATTGACGTGCTTTGAAAAAGGCATTCCCACGGTTTCACGGATTATTTTCTGGGGCGGTGAACATGATTCCAGTCCGGCTGATGCGGGGCTGGTCGCGCTGGTGCAAATCCTGAAGGACGGTTTGACCGGGACGAAATTGTTCGTTTCCGGCAATAATATCTCCGATGAATTCACCGCGCGTCTGGCCAAGGCTTTGGGCAACGGCTGGCAATGCGAACGGCTGGAAGTTGCGGGCGGCGATGGCCGTTCGGCGGCAATTGCCGGGCTGCAAAAATTCGCGGAACAAGACGGCAGTCCGCCGCTGGCCATCCGGATCAAACAATCCAGCGGCGCCGCAAGTCTGGCGACGGCGGACGTGAAAAAATGGGCGACGCACGCCGTGTTGCTCGCCGTCGTAGTGTTGTTGCTGCCTTTTGCCGAGGCGTTGCTGTTCAAACCGCATCTGGCAAAAAAGGTTTCCACGTTCAAGACCGCCGCCGCGCGCCTGACGGTCATTGACCGCGAGCTGGACTTTCTCCAATACCTGAAACAGAGCCAGCCGCCTTACCTCGACGCGCTGTATGTTTTTTCCAAATCCGCGCCGTCCGGTTCCCATTTCGACACGCTTTCGATGAACAGCCACGGCGAAGTTTCGCTGCGCGGCTCGTTCCGGGACGGCCAGCAGGTTGCGGATTTTCGCTCCAAGCTGATTGCCTCCGGCTTCTTCGCCAATGTCACGGTCGAGGAGCAGACGCCCACGCCTGACCGTCAAAAGGTCAACGTGCGGATCAGCGCGCAGGAAAAGCCGGCCGCGCAGTTGCAGTCGCTCGCGATCGGCCCGACCGCCGATGAAATTGCAAAGATGAAAAATGAAAAAGGCGCGCCGTCAGGCGCGTCTCCTTCCAGCCCTGCTTCCGCGCCTCCGGCCGCGGCGCATTCTTCAAGAAAGGAGACGCAATAAACATGCGCCCATTGACCGAACGCGAAAAACGCATCGTCCGCATCGCCGGTGCCGGAGTCGCGATTTATCTCGCGCTGTTTTATGGCTGCCGGTTTTTGGAAAAGCAGCGTTCGGAATACCGGCAGCTTGTCGCGGAAGCCGGCAATCTCCGGAGACAAGCGCTGCCGTATGAAGGCAGGGTCCAGGTTGTCCAAAAATTGATGGAAGATTTTCGCATGGATCCGGCGAAGTTGAAGAAGGCCACGGTTGTGGCGGATGCGAGCGCGGCCATTCAAAACCGGGCCAAAAACGGCGGCGTCCAGCTCGGCCCGATCCGGGAATCAATGACCTCCGGCCAGGGCAGGGGGCTGGCGACGGTCCAATTGGAAGGTTCGGGACAAATTCCCGCCGTGCTGGCGTTTCTCGGCGGCCTGGATCGGATCGGCTTTCCGGTGATTGTTGATTCGGCGCAACTCACCGCCGTCACCGGCCGGCCCGGCCAGGTCAAAATGAATCTGACGATCATCATTCTGGATTTTGAAGGATGGAAAGTCACGGAGGCTCCTCATGCGTGAACGCGCCGAACAGATTTTGAGAATCGCCTGCCTCATCCTGGCGGCGCTGGTGCTGTGTCAACTGGTCGGAATGGTCGTCCGGTGGAATCCGTTTCGCGGCGTGACCGTGCCCGCGCTGCCGGCTTTGGCGGTCAGCACGAACGCGGCTGGCGGAGCGCACGGCACAAATCCGGCGATGGCGATGGTCGTGGGAACCAACCGCGCGCCGAGTTTGCGGGGGACAAATAACGTGTCGTCGGTGACGAATGCCGGCACGAATCTGACGTTGCAAAAGCTGCCGGCGGGAACGAATGCCGGGGTTCAAGTGGAACCGGTGAAAACAAATGCCGTTTCAGAAACCAATGCGGTCGCGCAACCGGAGATCGGATTGAACGGAACGAATTCCGCCACCGGAACCAATTCGGCGGACAGAGGAAGCAATGCTTTGATTTCAACCGGCGCCGCCGGAACCAATGCCATGCCGCGACCGAAAGTCGAAAAGAAGATCGCTGACGCCGCGCCGGTGCCGGACGTGGCTGGGATGAATCCTGATCCGTCCGCGCCATCCGGGAAACGCGGCGGCGATCTTCCGCCGGCCATTCAGGCGCAGATCAGCCGGATCACCGACAGCGAAATTTTGGGGCCGGTGATCCACCCATTGCCGATGGGGCTGACGGGCATCGCCGGCGATGTCGCATTTCTGCGGACCGCCACCGGTCAGACCGGGCTGGTGAAGGAAGGTGATTCGCTTGGCGATATCAAGCTGCTGCGGATCGGCATCAACCGGGTGCTGATTGAACAGGACGGACAGAAAAAAGAGCTGACCATTTTTTCCGGCTACGGCAGCGACAGCCTTTTACCCATACAGAAAGACACTTCCGATGAAACCAACATTCCATAAGCCTGAAAAGCCTTTCCAAGCGACAGTGCTGTTTGCCCTGATCGCGGCGCTGATGATTTGCTGTTCGCCGACACCGGCATCAGCGCAAAGCTCTTCGCGAAATTCCGCCATGCCGTCAGGCGTTTCCACAGGGGCGCCGCCGTCGAGTTCCGACAGCTCGGCGTCATCATCAAAATCAGATTCCGCCGGCAAGGACAGCGGGCCGTGGATTCCCTCGGCTCCGCTGACAAGTGGCACGTCCACCAATCTGGACAGCGGCGGCACCAATGCGGCGGACGGGATTCAGTTGAGCTTCCAAGGAGCGAACATTGACATGATTGTGCAATGGCTCTCGCAGACGACCGGCAAGAGCGTGCTGAAGCATCCGCAGGTGCAATGCCAGTTGACCATCACCAGTTCCAAAAAAGTAACGCCACGCGAGGCCATCAATCTTGTTTACCGCGCGCTGGCGCTGGAGGGCTATTCGGCGATTGAATTCAGCGATTCCATTCTGATCGTGCCGCAGGACAAGGAGCCGAGGATGAGTCCCGAATTGCTGGGCAGCTCGCAGACGAACGTGCCGGAAGGCCGGCAGCGGCTGGTGAAGGTTTTTTCGCTGAAGCACATTCAGGCGGCGGACGTGAAGGACCGGATCGGCACGGCGCTCTCGGACAAAGCCGTCATTTATCTGGACGAGCAGGCCAACCAGATCATCATCACGGATTACAACGACAACATCCGCGCCGCCGGCGAACTCATCGCCGCGCTCGACACGGACAAGCCGGAGGACGTGACCGTGAGGGTCATTCCCTTGAAGCATGTTTCGGCGGCGGATCTGATGAAGGAAGTGGGGCCGCTGTATCAGAAACAGAACGCCAAATCGCTGAAGGACACGGTTCAAATCACCGCGGATGAGCAGTCCAACACGCTGCTGATTCTTTCCAGTGAGTCCAACTTCAGGGTCATCCAGCAGTTTGTCGGCTCGCTCGATACGGAAGAGGCGCAGGAAAAGGTGATGCGGACCTTCACGCTCAAAAACGCCGACGCACAGGACGTGGCGAAACAGTTGCAGGATCTCAATGAGGAACAAAGCGTCAATGCCAGATACATCTTTAATTACGGATCTTCCTCGGCTGACAAATCCACGAAAAAAATGACCGTGGTGGCCGACCGCCGGCGAAACGCGGTGATTGTTCAGGCGCCGCCGGCACAGATGGATGGCATCGAAAAAATGATCAATGAACTGGACGCTCCCATCACCGACGGCAGCCTGGCGCCAAAAATCTTTCCGATGAAATACGCCAGCGCGACGGACATCGAGGATGTGCTGAACGATTTGTTTTTGAAGAAGCAGGTGCAGCGGAGTTATTACGATTATTTTTTTGGTGACGATTCCGACAGCTCGACGCCCGACCGGGACGTGGGCCGGCTTTATGGCAAGGTCCGCATCACGAGCGAGCCGAATTCAAACTCGCTCATCGTCACCGCAAACTCCAAGGAAAATCTGGCGGCTGTCGAGGACATCATCAACCAATTGGACCGGCCGCCGGAGGCGGGTGAAAGCACGCTGCATGTCGGCCTGAAATTTGCCAAGGCGGCGGACGTGGCGAACAGCATCAACATTCTTTTCGCCAAAAATGGTTCGCCGCCGCTGCGGGCGGTGGCGCAGCAAAACCAGCAGAACAATTCCGGCACGCAAACGGCGCAGCAGCAAACGCAAACCACTTCGTCTCAATCCGGTTTCGACCTAGGCGTGGAAACGAAGGTGGATGGTTATTTTCCCTGGCTGGGCGGGCAGGTGGACAACTCCCTGCGTTCCTCCGACACCCACACCGTCCAGCCCGTCAGCGACCTGATTGGCCGGGTCCGCGCCGTGGCCGACGAGCGCAGCAACGCGCTGATGATTTCAGCAAATGTCCATTTCTTTCCGCAGATTCTAAAATTGGTTGCCGACCTGGATGCTCCCACGGCACAGGTTTTGATCGAGGCACGGCTGGTGGAGGTTTCGAGCGATTTTCTCGACAAGCTGGGGGTCCGCTGGTCGCCCGATGGCAGCCAGGTTTTCACGGCCAATGATTACGACAATTCCCTGATTGCCAGCGCATCCGGCCAATACCAAAAGGGATTTGGAGGCAGCAGCACTGTTAACACCCCGTCCTCCAGCACCGTCGCCCAGGCTCTGGCCTCGCTGCGTTCCGGCGTGCTCTCCAGCACGATCAGCATGGATTTTCTGGTGCAATTCCTGCACGAAACCACCGCTGCCACGGTTCTGGCCGAACCGCAGCTCAACATCCGCGACAATGAAACCGGCAAGCTCTTTGTCGGGCAGGAGGTGCCGGTGCCGGAAAACACGCAGGTCTCCTCCGTCGGCTCGCAAAACACCAGCATCACCTACAAGGACGTTGGCGTCGTCCTTGAAGTCACACCGCACATCAACAGTTCCGGCGATGTGGAATTGCGGATCCACGCGGAATCCTCAACCGTCGTTGCCGGGCAAACCGTCTTGGGCGGAGATCTTTTCGACACCGCCAACTTCCGCACCGACCTGACCGCCAAAAATGGCCAGACCCTGATCGTTGGCGGCATCATCCAAAAGCAAATTTCCGACACATTGCGGAAGACGCCGATCCTCGGCAGCATCCCGGGGCTGAAGTGGGCGTTCAACAAGAAGGACAAAACCACCCATGACGTGGAATTGCTGGTTTTCCTCCGTCCCAGGGTCATTCAATCAACGAAGGACGCCAAGGAAGCTTTGCGCGAGATGGACGAGAAAGCACCGCTGGTAAAACAATGGCAGGAAGAGAACAGCCCAAAACAAACCAAGGTAGGCGCCAAATGATCCGATGAGTCCATGTTCCTGCCCAGCGATGCGCACCATTTTGGACAAGGGTGGCGCCGGGTTGTTGCGACCGGGTTTCGTGTCTGGCGGCGGGAATTGTGCCCGTTTATTCAAAATCAACGAACGGCGGGACAGCTCCGACCAAATTTATTTGAAGATTTTAGTGGCGCATTTCTCTCTCTTTGCTACATTCCCGCGCTCTTGACGAAGCGGATTTGAAGGCGGAGAATTGTTTTTGAATTGTGACAGCGAATAAAAAAGAAACCAGAAAACCGGCGCCGCAAGGCAAGTCGCCCGCGTCGGCCACCTCTGCGGCCATTCTTGGCCGGCCGATGGCCAAGCCGTCGGCTGTCCACGAGGTCAAGAAGGTCAAGGCCGAATGGCAGAAGTATTACAGCCGTTTGCTTGAATTGCGCGAGCAGTTGCTTCATCAGATGAACGGACTCGCGAAGGATTCTGCCCAGGAACTGCCGGGTTACAGCCTGCACATGGCGGACTCCGGCACGGACAATTTTGACCGCGATTTTGCATTGAGCCTGCTGTCTTCGGATCAGGATGCCGTCTATGAAATCGAGGAGGCGCTCAAGCGCATCGAAAAAAAGACCTACGGTGTCTGCGAACTGACCGGCAAACCGATTCCGCGCGCGCGCCTTGAGGCGATCCCGTGGACGCGGTTCACGGTGGAAGCACAGGCGCAGTTGGAGAAGGACGGCGCGTTGCGCCAGCGTCGGCTCGGCACGCTTGGCACGATTGACAACGCCGGTGTCACGGAAGTTGAGACGGACGACGAGGAGCCGGGTGACGAGCCAAAAATCAAGGAAAAGGAATAAATTATGTCGCGTGAAACCATCACCATTGAATGCACCGAGGCGCGCAAGGAGGGCAAGTCGCCCTCGCGTTACACCACCTCGCGCAACAAGAAGTTGCAGACCGAAAAGTTTGAGGTCAAAAAATACAACCCTGCGTTGCGCCGCCACACCTTGCACAAGGAGATCAAGTAATTATGCCCCGCAAGACGAATACCGATAAAGACAAGCGCGGCTCGCGCCGCACGACTGAAAATCGCACACCACGCCCCAAACCGAAGATTGACTTCACCGTGGATGCGCTCGATTTCAAAAACACGAACCTGCTCCGGCAGTTTGTGACCGACCAGGGCCGCATCCTGCCCCGGAAATACACCGGCCTGCCCGCGCATTACCAGCGCCGACTCACCACGGCCATCAAGCGCGCACGCCAGATGCTGTTGATGAAGTAGGCCAGCCGGCCCCTGTGGCGGCGGATGCGAGTCCGCCTTGAATCTTCATGAAAGCCCGAAAAATCGGGCCGGGTTCCGTCAGTCGTTGCCATGATTGCTTGATTTCAGGAATTCCCGGTGCGATTTTGAACTGCAATGAAGCCGCACGCACACCCGCACAAACGGCAGGAAATGTCGGCGCTGACAAGCCGGTTGCGCGGCCAGTCGCACAAAATCACCGGCCCGCGGGCGGCCATTCTGGAAATTCTTCGGCACCACCGGCATCCGCTAACGACCCGGGAAATTCATTCCGAAATGCCCGGAGGCTCTTGCGATCTGGCGACGATTTATCGCGCGATGCACATGCTGGAGAAAATGGGGATGGTGAAGCGGTTTGATTTTGGCGACGGCGCCGCACGATTCGAACTCGTCGGTGAAAATGACGACGGTCATCATCATCACCTGGTCTGCACACAATGTTTGGAGGTTGTGGAGATTGAGGAATGCTTTCCGGAGGAAATTGAGAAGCGTATTGCCGCTCAAAACGGCTTCAAGGCCGTGACACACAAGCTGGAATTCTTTGGAATCTGTCCAGAATGCCAGCGGTAATTCGATCCGTTAGCCGGATGTTGCTCGAACGCCCCGGCTCTTTTTGAACAAGCCGCTCAAAAATGGCCTAGGTCATTTCCTCGGCCAGCCAGTCCTCCGAATGTAAAAACTCCTTGATTTTCCGGCGCTCGTAACGATGCTTGCGCGCTTTCTTTGGTTGTTGCTCCGCTTTGCGGAATGGATACCTCGTGCTACGAACCGCTTCACCGATGATTTCCAATGTCTTCATCATAGCTCGTTTCCTTTCTCCATCAATACAGCGTAAATGATGCCAACCGCAATCCCGACCCGCAAACTTCCATCATCTGCTGCAAAACTTCAGTCAATGAATCAGACTGGCAACACCCTTTTGCCGTTCAAAAGTTTCAATTCTTTTCCGCCGAGCAACGAAACGAACCCGAACGCCATTCCTTCCGGCTCCGGCTGCAAACAAGCCTCAATCCCAGGCCTTCAAACGCCTTTTGAACCTGCGAAAACTCCGTTTTCAAAATGCCCGCCAGCACCAGTGTCCCGCCGCAGTTCATCTGCGCCGCGATCCGCCGCCGCTCGGCGATGAGCAGGTCGGAAATCAGGTTGGCGCAAACCAAATCATATTTTTGAGCCGGGCGGAGTGGCAGTTTTGAAACATCGCCGTGTCCTATTTTGGAACTCGACTGGACACCGTTGGCACGGGCGTTGGCGCGGGCCACCCGAACGGCTTCGGCGTCAAAATCAAATGCATGAACCGGCCGGTAGCCGAGCTTTGCCGCCGCAATCGCCAAAATGCCGGAACCAGTGCCAATGTCCAAAAACGAACGGCTCGTTCCGGTTTTCCGGCGGCGCGCAATTTCGCGCAGGCAGAACGCCGTCGTCGGATGCTGCCCGGTGCCGAAGCTCAAGCCGGGGTCAAGGATGACCACCGCCTGATTTTTTTGCGGCCTGCGCCGGCTCCAGCTCGGCTTCACCAGCAGCGCACTGCTGATTTCGAGCGGCTTGAAATGCCGCTTCCACGACTCGGCCCAATCCTCGCGCGGCACTTTTGCGATTTGGATTTTTCCAGCGCCAATTTCCAGCCCGCACCGTTTGATTTGCGCAAGTCCGGCCGCGATTGCCTTGCGAATGCCGCTGGCCGGCCTGGCTTCGCAGAAAATTGTGACCATGCTTGCGCCGGTTTTGGCGTCGAGATAGGACGTGGCGGCGCAGCCAAAGGTGGAGCCGAGCATTTCCGCGATGGCGTCCTCGGCTTCGCGCGTCGTGGTGACGGAAATCCGCCAGAGCGGTTTGTGTTTCATGGCAAATCACGCCACGGCGTGAAGTTAAGCAGCTCGATTTCCGCCAGGCCCGGGTGCAGTGCGACCCGCGTGACGCTGGCGTATTCGATCTCAAAGGCGTTTGTCTTCGGCAATGGCAGTTCAAGCAGGATGGAAAGAATCATGCGAATCACGCCGCCGTGACAAAAAATGCCGACGGTCTCGCCGGGATGGCGCTTGATGATTTCGCGCAGGCACGGCTCGACGCGAGCGCGAAATTGCGGGCCGTTTTCGCCGTTGGGCGTGAGGCCGCGCTCGATGTGATCGAGCCATTCGTGGGGATCGAGGTTGAATTGCCGGCAAACCACCTCCCAGTTCAAGCCCGTCCAGTCGCCAAAGTTGATTTCACGAAGCGCCGGCACGATGGTTTGCGCCGGTGCGCCATTGTTCAAAAATGGCGCGAGCGTTTGCTGGACGCGCTTCATTGGGCTGGCGTAAACGGCGTCGAACTTTTTCCCGCGAAGGAATCCGGCGAGCCTGGCGGCCTGCTCGTGTCCGCGCGGCGAAAGATTCATGTCAATCCGGCCGCCAAACGTCTTGTGGTAACGTGTCTCGACCTCGCCATGGCGAACCAGCCATAACCGCGTCGGTGACGGCGGTTTGATTTTGGGCGGCGTGATTTTGGAGATGGAGTTGCTCAAGGAAAATCAAGCCTGTGCGAGCGCTTTTGCCTGCGCGGTGAACAATTCGCTGATGCCCGACTTGCCAAGCGCGAGCATTTCGCTGAGTTGTTTGTCGTTGAACGTGGACTCTTCGCCGCTGCCCTGGACCTCAATAAATTCACCCGCGGAATTCATCACCAGGTTGAAATCCACCGCTGCCACCACGTCCTCGGTGTAGCACAAATCCAGCAGCGGCCGGCCGGCCACGATGCCGGTGCTCACGGCGGCGACGCCGTGCAGGATGGGATTTTCCGCCAGTTTGCCGCTGGCGAGCAGCCGTCGCATCGCGATGGAAAGCGCGACGAACGCGCCGGTGATGGCCGCCGTGCGCGTGCCGCCATCCGCCTGCAGCACGTCACAATCAATCCAGACCGTCCGCGCGCCGAGTTTTTCAAGGTTGATGGCGGCGCGCATGGCGCGGCCTATGAGCCTCTGGATTTCCTGCGAGCGTCCGTCAATTTTCCCCCTCGAGCTGTCGCGCTGTTTTCGTTCCAGAGTGGAGTAGGGGAGCATCGAATATTCGGCCGTGAGCCAGCCGCCGGTGACTTTTTGCTCCTTCATCCAGCGCGGCACGGTTTCTTCGACCGTCACGCCGCAAATCACGCGCGTGTTGCCCCATTCGACGAGCGTGGAGCCGGTCGCGTGAGGCGCGATGTGGTTTTGAAAGCGCAGGGGGCGGAGCTGGTTTGCGGAGCGCCCGTCGGCGCGGATGAATGAATCTGGCATAAGGCGGCGGATGGTAGCTGGCCGGACGTTGAATCGCAAATCGCGAATTGTTGAATAGTCCCTGGCCGCGCGTCAGTGTTTCAGGGAGTCAATTTCGGCAAACAAATTTTCCAGGCTGTTCAATGGCGAATGCTTCTTCGGCTCCAAAATCAGGCGCAGGTAATCCACGGCGTCGGGGATGTTGCGGATGGACTTGGGCAGGATCGCCCCGGCGGCGTTGGCATGGCCGCCACCCTGGAATTTCTCGGCGGCCTTGATCGCCTCGCCGTTCCGGCTGCGGAAGCTGGCGATGATTTGATTGTTCGCGCGCCGGAACAGCGTGATCAGCACGGGAAATTTCGTCGCCTGCTTTTCGAGCAGTTCGTGGACCACCAGATTGTTGTTGCCGACAATCGTTTCCACAAAGCCGGCGGTCGGGCCAAGTCCGGTGACGTTGTTTTTGCTCCATTCGAAGCCGAGCGGATTTTCGACGCGGCGTTTGACAACCATCACCTCCAGCAACGGATGGTCGAGCAGCCTTTCGATTTCGCCGCCGATAAGCGTGTGCAGGTTCCAAAACTGGTAGACTTTCACCAGGTTCGCGTAATCCGTGGCGAGGACAAAATCCGGATCGTCCTCCAGAAACAAATCGGCGACGTCGTTCAGGTGAACGAGCCGGTCCAGCGCCGGCGACTGGATTCCGTTTTCCTTGCACAGTTCATAGCACAGCAGGCCGGCGGATTTGTTCACGTCGTGGATGAACGAGGCGTTTTTGGCGCCCGCGTCGGTGACATGGTGGTCAACGACGACCCATTCCGGCTTGTCGAGGCGCGGTTCAAAGGTGAAATCCGCCACCCAAGCCGCCCGTTCGCGCAGGTCGCGCTGTTTCCACTGGTTGTAATGACAGGCTTCGAGCGGGATGTTCGCGCCGAACAGCTTCTTGGCAAGTCGTTGCAGCAGGACCCCGGCGAGCAATCCGTCGAGGTCGCTTTCGTGCGTGATGATGACTTCTGGTCTGGGCAACTCCGTCATGCGGCGAGGATAAGCCGTTGTCCGACGGATGGCGAGCGGGGAATTCAGGCGGAGCGCCGATGCGCTCGGCACGGATCAATGCGGCTTTTCAATTTCCGTCTGGCGCATTTCCGGGTTCGCCTGCGGCTCCTCCGGCTTTGGCCGGTGCAGCACCATCACGTTGCCCACACGCATGATCAGGTGGCTGGCGGTCCGTTCCGCCAGTTGCGGCGCGAGCACCTTTTTCTGCTCCTTGAAGTCCGTGAACTTGATTTTCACCAGCTCATGCTGCGACAGCGCCTCGTCCACCGAGCGGACAAAACCGTCGCTCAACCCCGCCTTGCCAACCTTGAGCATCGGCTCCAATAGCTGTGCGGCGGCCTTGAATTTGCGGATTTGCGGATTGCTTAATGGCTCAATCATCGAAGAGACAGTCTAACCTGTTCCCGCCGGGAACACCAAACCCAATCTGTCCACAGTTTGGAGTTCAAAATCATCGCCAGCGGTGCGAACAAGTTGAACTATTTTGGCGCGCTATGAGCGATTATAAAATTTGCGTGAAATTGTAACTGCATCCCCGGCTGTTTGGGTGTTTAATAAGCCGTGAAGATGAAGCGTCCGGCAAAATCAAGTGCGCCTTTCCGCTTGCGTTGCGGCGGGATTGGTTTTTAAATCTGAACAACAACCAATCAGCGAGGATTTATGATTATCTACGGAATTTGTCTGGTGGTGGGGCTGATGTTCACGCTGACCAGCGTGATGTTCGGGCACTTCTTCGGGCATGGCGGACACGTGGCAGGCAGCGGCGGCCATGTGGAGGCCGGTGCGGACAACAGCGATGCGCCGGGAATCTCCATCTTCAGTCCCACGATCATTGCCTCATTCATCACGGCGTTCGGCGGGTTCGGCCTTATTTTCACGCAGTTTCCAAAAACGAGCAACGCGGCCATCAGTGCGCCGCTCTCGCTGCTTGGCGGCCTCGCGGTGGCGGGGGTGATGCTCGTGTTTCTGCGCTCGGTGTTCAGCCACACGCAAAGCTCCAGTGAATCCCATGTGGCGCGATTGGCCGGCTCGGAGGCCAATGTCATCACGCCCATTCCGGAAAATGGCGTGGGTGAAATCGCCTACGTCGTGGGCGGGACGCGCTATTCGGCTCCGGCCCGCACTGAAAACGGCGCGGCGGTGGCCAATGGCAAGACTGTCAAAATCATCCGCATCGTCGGAACGCAATTTTACGTCACGGCAGCCAACTGATTTAATCTTTAAACCCGAACACTCAACCACCAACCCAATATGAACCTCAATCCATTGCTGGCCCAAGCTCAACTGAATTTTATGTCCGGCGGCATCGTCATCATCGCCGCGGTCGTCATCGTCATCGTCGTGTTTCTGCTGCTCTACATGGTGTTCAGCCGTTACACCAAGGTGGGGCCGAACCAGGTGCTGGTGGTGTCCGGCATCAAGCATCGCGCCGAGGACGGCACGAAGGTCGGCTTTCGCATCGTCAAGGGCGGCGGCACGTTCGTCTGGCCGATTTTCGAGAAGGTGGACATTCTCTCGCTGGAACTGCTGACGATTGATGTTCAGACACCGGAAGTTTATACGAGCAAGGGCGTGCCGGTGAAGGTGGACGGCGTCGCGCAAACCAAGGTCAAGGGCGACGATGTTTCCATCCGCACGGCGGCGGAGCAGTTTCTGGGAAAAAGCACCGATGAAATCCGCAACATCGCCACGCAAACGTTGGAAGGCCATTTGCGCGCCATTCTCGGCACGATGACCGTCGAGGAAATCTACCAGAACCGTGACGCCTTTGCCTCGAAGGTCCAGGAAGTGGCCGCCGGCGACATGGCGAACATGGGACTGAACATCATCAGCTTCACCATTCGCGACATCCGCGACGGGCAGGGCTATCTCGATGCGCTCGGCAAACCGCGCATCGCGCAGGTCAAACGCGACGCCATCATCGCCCAGGCCGAGGCCGACCGCGATTCCCAGATCCGCTCCGCGCAGGCGAAGCAGGCAGGGCAGGAGGCGCAATTCCAGGCCGATTCAAAAATTGCCGAAGCGCAGCGCGACTACCAATCCAACGTCGCGCAATATCAGGCGACGGTGAATGTGCAAAAGGCGCAGGCCGACCTCGCCTACGATTTGCAGAAGTTCAAGACCGGCCAGCTCGTGAAAGCGGAGGAAGTGCAGGTCAGCATCGTTGAGAAGCAGAAGCAGATTGAGCTGCAACAGCAGGAAATTCTGCGCCGGCAGCGCGAACTCGAAGCCACGGTGCAAAAGCCCGCCGATGCCGAGCGTTATCGGGTTGAGACGCTGGCGAACGCGCGGAAGTTCCAATTGGAAACCGAAGCTGCCGGCGCGGCGTCTGCCACCAAGGCAACGGGTTTTGCCGGCGCCGACGTCGTCAAGGCCACCGGTTTTGCCGAGGCTGAAGCGAACAAGGCGCGTGGTCTGGCCGAGGCGTCCGTCATCGAGGCGCAAGGCAAGGCGACCGCCGAGGCGATGCGCGTGAAAGCCGAATCGTTCAAGCAATACAATGAGGCGGCGGTCATTGAAATGATCATGCGCGTGATGCCGGAAATTGCGGGCAAGATCAGCGAACCGCTGTCGAAGACCGAGAAGATGGTCATCATCAATTCCGGCAACGGCCCCGGCGGCGGAGCGAGCAAGCTGACCAGCGACGTGACGACCATCATCAGCCAGTTGCCGCCGGTGGTGGAGGCGCTGACCGGCGTGAAGTTTGAGAAATTGCTGGAACAGGTGCCCGCGCTGCGCAAGGCAATGGGCAAGGACGATGACAAAGGCAAATAATCCAACCCCGTAGGAGCCGAGGTAACGGGGCTCAAATTACGACAGCAAAAGGTGATTGATATGTTCGGTGGCGGTGAAATCATTCTGGTATTGGCGGTGGTGCTGTTTGTTCTGCCCATCGCACTGGCATTGTTTGCCTTCTGGATTTGGATGCTGATTTCGGCCATCCAGAACAATGGGCTGGCCGAGGGTGAAAAAATTGCATGGGTGCTGGTGATTGCGCTGCTGCATTTTCTGGGCGCACTCATTTATTTCTTTGTTGGTCACCCGAAACGGAAGACGCCATTGGAGGCAAGCTGAATTATGAAACTCTGTCGTTCACGCGAGGATCGGGACATCGCCGGGGTTTGCGGCGGACTGGCGAAGCACCTCGGCTGGTCTTCCTCGCGGCTGCGCCTTGCGTGGGTTCTGGCGACCATTTTCACGGCATTTGCCGGCGTGGTGATTTATCTCGCGCTCTGGTATTTGATGCCGGAGGAGCCTGCGCCCGCGCCCAGTTTTGAGCCGCCACCGTTGCAGCCGTGGAAGAAGACGGTTTGATGTTTATGGCTGAGAATGTGCCAACTAAAATTTGTCCACATTGTGCTGAAACGATCAAAGTTACAGCGAAAGTTTGTCCATATTGCCGGTATTGGCAAAAGAAATGGTCACTGCAAAACCCACAGGTGGGAATGACGCTCTGGGCATTGCTCGGCATCGCGGTTTGGATTGTTTTTGGCATCCTTATTAACAAGGCATTTGGGTCAAAAGAGAATTTTGCCACTTATCGTAATGAAATGAGTGTGGTCAATTCTCAATTCAGCCAACGAATTTACAACAGCAATCTATGGAACACGGTTGTTGGAACGCTCACAAACCAAAGTGATGTCGGCTGGAAGGATGTCGGCGTGGAAGCACGATTCTTTGACAAATCGGGAAAGATGATTGATGCCATCACCGTAAATGCAGATGATTATCGCGGTGTGGCAATTCTTCCACACGGCGAAACGGCATTCAAAATCGAAGGGAGAGCGGCTTGTGCCTCAACTGATTATTGGACAAATAAATTGAATGTTCGCTCGGCAAAAGACGTTGATGCTTTATTTTAATTAAATGCTTATGAACTTGACTGAATTAACAGACCAACAAAAACAGTCCGTGGTGGATTTACTCGTGCTGGGGATGTATGCGGATGCGAATCTGGATTTGATCGAGGATGAAAAGGCCCGGCAGGTTCTGGATTCAATCAAATTTTCCGACAGCGCGCGGCAGTATTTTCTCGACGCGAGCTTCGCCCGCGCCAGAAAGCACGGTGCCTCCGCAAAAACCACGCGGGCTTATATTTCAAAAATCGCCAAAGCCTTTCCGACGCCGGCCATGCGGCGGCAGGTTTATACGGCGCTGGAGGAGTCTCTGACCAGCGACCACAATCTGGCCGACAAGGAAAAAGAGCTTCTGGCAGTCGTTTCCGAGGAATTCAAACTGTGATTTCCGATGCGCCTTTTTGAAGCCATTGTTGACGCGAACCACCGGGCGGTTGCCGGCGACACCAGCGCCGGTCTGCATCCGGCGGATTTCGCGGAGGAGCTGCCGGTCATCGCGCTGACGTGCATTGACCCGCGGCTCAACGCGATCTTTCCCAACGCGCTGGCGCTGCCCGCCGAGCAGTTCATCTGGCTGCGCAACGCGGGCAACGTCATTTATGACCCCATGAGTTCCATGACCCGCACGCTGGCGCTGGCCTGCGCGGTCAAGGGCGGCAGGGAAATCGCCATCATCGGCCACACGGATTGTCAGATCGCCAGGACAACGACGATGCAGCTGCTTGAAAAATTCAAGGCGCTGGGAGTTGAACGCGGTCTGCTGCCGGACAATCTAAACGAATTTTTCGGCACGTTCGGCAGCGAGCGGCAGAACGTCATCAAGGCCTGCGACATCATCCGGCACAGCCCGCTCATCGGTCCTAAAATCCCCGTCCACGGCCTGTTGGTGGACACTGAAACCGGCAAGCTGGATTGGATCGTGAACGGTTATCAAACATTGGAAATGGCCGCCGGCCTTCCAGTCGCGCCGGCAAATTCCATCGGCCAGCCGACGGACAAGCTCGGTCAATTCAACATTGGCGAGATGAAGTTTCCAGAGGGCAAAATCGGCGAGATGGCGGCGCAAGCCGAAGATTGGATGAAACAAAAGGCGGCGCAAACCGAGGCCAGGGCGGCGGAAGATGTTGCGAAATCGGCCGAGGAAGTGACGAAGGTTGCCGCGCAGGCCGCAGCGTATGCCGAAAAACACTGGCCGCGAACGCCCGGTCAAACTCCGCCGCCATCGTTGCCGCCCAAAATTCCGCTTCCGCCGCCGATTCGCCCGCGCATCATCGTGCGGCGGCCCGACCGTTGATCGAGGTTTGCGTCTGTTTTTTACCGCGGTTCCGGTAATCGTCCATCCGCCACCGGAGAAATGCCGAACAATGTTTTGCCGTGGCCTTGTTCCGCGTGGGCCAGAAGTTGTTGAAATCGGTTTCCAGCTTCCTCAATTTGGCGACGCCGATTTTCGCCAGGCACTTTGCTTCCGTGTTATTTCCGACCGCCACTGCCTGCTGCCACAGCATGAACCGGCACGATTGCGCCGCCATGCGGGCAGCCAAATCCAGTTCGACTGCCGAATGCCGGAGGCCGGCATTGCGGGCCGATTTCAAGCAGGCACGTTGTCTTTCAATTTCCTTGAGCGTTGCCCGAATCCTGGTGGCCGGTATCCGGGCAAACCATTTCAGCCCGTTGCGGCAAGACAATTCGCGATCTTCCGGCTTCGGCGCGGCCATGACCGTGCCGAGCGGCGTTTCGTTCACCGCCTTCACGCCGAGCTTTTGATGCGCAAAACCAAGTCGGAACGCTGCGGCGGCCACTTTGCCGGTTGGATCTTCAAACACGTCGCGGCTTAAAACTGGAATCAGCTCCGATTCGTCAAAATGTTTTGCATTCCACGCGAGCGAAGCTCCCGCTAGAAACATCGGCCAGCTCACCGCCAGCGGTTGCGGATGCCCGCCGTCGCCCCAGTCGGTGATGAGACAGCCGACGGCGCCGAATTTGTTTCCGGCCTTCGCCGCCGAGCGCAAATTGGCCAGCGCGTTGTCATGCCGGCCGATGAGCGTCTGCCACGTCGAAGTGCCGGGGCAGACGCAAAAGGGAATTTTTGCCTTCGCGAATTGCGCCGCCTCTTTTTCAAACGGATGATTTGCCTCGTAACCCCAATTCAAGGCGACGGCATTTTTCGGCAATCTGCGGATGAGCTTTGGATATTTCAGGATGATGTCGCCCCAGAACATCATCGTTTTGCCGCGCGCCGCGACTTCGCGACGAATCCGTTTCAGAAAGTCCAAATACACGCGGCCTTTGCCCCTTGCCTCGCAAAGCTTTTTGCTTTGGCCCCGGCCCAAATCCCATGTCTCGTCGCAGCCGACGTTGAAGAATTTGCTCGAAAAGTTTGGCAGCAGTTCATCGTAAAGGCTGCGCAGAAAGGGCAGGGTGCCGGGATGATTCGGTGCGAGTGTGGACGGACGCCGAAGAAATTCTTGATTGCCCGTGGCGGCATCGCCACTTTCGTATGGTTCGGAAACCTCGGCGAGCTTTTTCAGCGCCGGCTGTTCGAGAAACTGGCGCAAATGGCCGAAGGAATTCTGGTTCGGCACAAGGTCAATGCCGAGTTCACGGCAGCGCGCGTCGAGCTTGCGGATTTCCGCGCCGGTCAGCGCGCCCCAGCTTTGCCAGACGGACTTGTGGCGGCGGTAGGCAAACGTGTGCTCGGTATAAAGCTGAAGCTCGTTGATCTTGAAATCGGCGAGGCGTTCGGCGAGGTCGAGCAGCGTCTCCAGCCTCGGCACGCGGCCGCGCGAAATGTCCAGCATCACACCGCGACGCGGGAAATCCGGCCAGTCGCGGATGCGCAGACACGGCAGGCGGCGGCCAAATTGGCGCAGCAACTGCCGCAGCGTCGCCACCGCCGCGCGCAAGCCGCCGGTTTCGCGGAACGAAACTACAATTCCGGTTTTCGAAATCGACAGTGAATACCCTTCGGGGTGGTTTGGCGCGGAACCAGTGCGGACGACTTTGATTGCAGGCAGCGGTTCCCGCTTCGGCGGCATGAACGTGCCGTTAAGAATCTGCAACGTGCGAGGGCAGGGAAGCAATGCGGGTTTTTTCACAACCGCAATGCTTATTTTGCCGCAATCATTCCGCTTTTGCGGGCGAAATTGAACAGGCCGCCGGCGTCCACCACGGGGCGAACGTCGCCGAGCGGCTTGAATTTGATGACCTTGCCAGTCTCCTTGATCGTGACGGTGGCCGCGTCGAGGTCCACGGTCACGACGTCGCCGTTTTTGAGGATGTCGCAAAGGCGCGTGGTGATTTCGCACGGATACAGCTCGCCAGTGGCGACGGAGTTGCGGAAGAAAATGCGCGCGAAACTTTCGGCGAGGACGATTTTGCATCCGGCCGAGCCAAGCGCGATGGGCGCGTGCTCGCGCGAGCTGCCGCAGCCGAAATTCTTCCCGGCAACCACGATGGAAAATTCGCTGTCGAGCTGGCCGGCCTTGACGAAGCGGGCCGGGTAGAGCGATTCCGGCAGGCCGGCCATCGCGAAGCTGCCGAGCTTCTCGTATTCGCCGGGAATCGTCGGCACGAGCGTGAGATATTGGGCGGGGATGATCTGATCGGTGTCAATGTTGTCGCGCACCACAAAGACCGGCCCGGTAAAAACAGATTTCGTCATGCGCTGAATGTGCCGCGAACCGGCGCGGTTTTCAACCAGATTTCGGCGCGCGAGGCTTCGACCTTGCCGCTGGCGGCTGAACTTCTATAATTCCGGCGTGCTTGACATTAAATTGATTCGCGAAAAGCCGGATTTCGTCCGGCAGCGCCTCGCCACGCGCGGGGCGGGGGATGAGAAGCTCGTGGACGGGATTCTACAGGCCGACGAACAGCGGCGGAAGTTTCTGGCGGAGGTTGAAACGCTCAAGTCGCAACGCAACCGGACGTCGAAGGAAATCGGCGCGCTGATGGGGCAGAAGAAAACAGCAGAAGCCGAGACGAAAAAAGCCGAGACGCGGGAGCTGGGCGACAAAATTGCCGCGCTGGACAAGCAGTCTGCGGAAAGCGATACGGCGCGACACGATTTGATGCTGCGCCTGCCGAACCTGCCGCACGAATCCGTGCCCATCGGCAAGACGGCGGCGGACAATCCTGAAATCTGGCTCTGCGGCGAGAAGCCCCAATTTGCCTTCAAGCCGAAGTCGCACGTCGAGCTTTGCGAATCGCTCAAGCTGGTGGATTTCGCGCGCGGGGCCAAACTGTCCGGCAGCGGATTTTTACTCTACACGAACTGGGGCGCGCGGCTGGAACGCGCGTTGATCCAGTTTCTTCTCGATTTGCACATCACGCAGCACGGCTACACGGAGGTGTCGCCGCCGTTCATGGTCGGGCCGCAATGTCTGGAGGGCGTCGGGCAGTTCCCGAAATTCAAGGACCAGTATTACGGCGTGGCCGAGGGCGACGACGCTGAAAAACTCCACAAGCTTTACCTGGTTCCGACGGCCGAGACGCCGGTGGCGAACATCCATCGCGAGGAGATTCTGGCGGAGAAACAACTGCCGATCCGTTATTGCGCCTACACGCCGTGCTTTCGCGGCGAGGCGGGCGCGGCGGGCGTCGGCACGCGCGGCATGATTCGCGTCCATCAGTTTGACAAGGTGGAGCTGATCAAGATCGTGAAGCCTGAAACTGGCTACGATGAGCTGGAGAAAATGGTGGCGAACGCCGAGAAGGTTTTGCAACTGCTCGGACTGCATTATCATGTGATCTTGCTTTGCACCGGCGACATGGGATTTGGCAGCGCGAAGACTTATGACATCGAGGTTTGGGCGCCGGGGCAGGGGAGTTATCTGGAAGTTTCGAGCTGCTCGAACTGCGAGGATTTCCAAGCGCGCAGGATGAATCTGCGTTTCAAAACCGAGGCCGGCGAAAATAAATTCCCGCACATCCTCAACGGCAGCGGCACGGCGCTGGCGCGGCTGTTCGTGGCGCTGATTGAAACACACCAGCAGGCCGACGGCAGCGTGCTGATTCCGCAGGCGCTTCAACCGTATTTGAAAACCGACCGGATTTCCGCATGACCGGAAGCCCGTTCATTTACGATTTGCAAAATGCGGTTGGCGCGGCAATTGTTTGGCAGGAAGCAAATCGCAAATTGCCAGGTGTAAATCCATGAACATTTTGCTCGCCAGCAGCGAAGTTCACCCGTTCTCCAAAACCGGCGGGCTGGCGGACATGGTGGGCGCGCTGGGCAGGGCGCTGGCGCAGGCAGGTCACGGGGTCCGGATCGTCACGCCGCTGTATCGCGGCATCCGCGAGAAGTTTCCGCGCATCAAACACGAAGACTGGCGGTTCGATTTGCCGCTGGGCGGGCGGCGCGTCCAGGCGGAATTGTTCTCGCTCAAGGTTGAAAAGGGGCTGACGGCTTATTTCATCGAGCAGCCGGAGTTTTATTTTCGCAACGGACTTTATCAGCAGGACGACATCAGCTACCCCGACAACGCCGACCGGTTTATTTTCTTCTCCAAATGCGTTGCGAATCTCGCCCGGTATTTGCAATGGCGACCGGACGTCGTGCATATCAACGACTGGCAGACCAGCCTGGTGCCGGCGTTGATGCTGCAACAGCGGCGCGCGGACGGGTGGGGGAATCCGCCGCCGGTTTGTCTCTCAATCCACAACCTGGCTTATCAGGGCGTTTTCCCGGCGGGCGCGTTTGAGCTGACAAATCTGCCGCTGGAATTTTTCACCATGGACGGCGCGGAGTATTTTGGCGAGCTGAATTGTCTCAAGGCCGGGATTGTCTATTCGGATGTGATAACGACGGTCAGCCCGCGTTACGCCCGCGAAATCACAACGGAGGCACTGGGCTGCGGACTGGACGGTTTGTTGCGGGAGCAGCAGCACAAGCTGGTTGGAATCCTCAACGGCGTGGATTGCGAGGAGTGGAATCCGGCGGATGATGAGTTTCTGGCGCGGCCGTATTCCGTCACACGGCTGGCGGGGAAAAGCGCCGACAAGCGGGCGTTGCAGAAGGAACTGGAACTGCCGGTCGCTGCGAATGTGCCTCTGTTCGGGACGATCTCGCGCCTGACGGAACAAAAGGGCGTGGACATCCAGCTCGGCGCGTTGCAGGAAATGTTGAACAAAAAGATGCAGTTCGTCCTGCTCGGCAGCGGGTCAGCCGCCTATGAACACGGCTATCGTGAACTGGCGCGGCGGTTTCCAGACAAGGTGGCGGTGTGTGTCGGCTACGACGAGAGACTGGCGCACCGCATTGAAGCCGGCTGTGATTTTTATCTGATGCCGTCCCGTTTTGAGCCGAGCGGCTTGAATCAAATGTATAGCCTGCGTTACGGCACGATCCCCGTCGTCCGCGCCACGGGCGGACTGGATGACAGTGTGATTGATTACACGGAAGACGCCGCGCGCGCCAATGGCATCAAGTTTCGGGAATTTTCGGCGCGCGCGCTGGCCAAGGCAATCCGCAAAGCTCTGGCACTCTACGACCATCCCGCCTTGCTCCGGCGTTTTCGCCAAACCGCCATGAAGGCTGACTTTTCCTGGAAACAGACCATCGGCAAATATCTGGATGTTTACAAGGCGGCGGGACATTTCAGCGCCAGTCAGAATTCCAAGGATGCCAATCCAGCGCACGTTTGACTCGTGAGGTTTTTATTGTGGACCCTGGATTCGATGTTATGATGGATGGCAGCAGTTCAGTATATCATTACCTTTTAGCCAAAGAATGAAGACATCATCGTATATCCTTGTTGCTGCCGCTGCCGCGGTGCTGACGGGCTGCGTTTCGCGGGAGTCAAAACGCGAGCAGGAACGTGAATACATTCAGGCCGTGAACGAACAGTTCGCCCGGGCTGATGCCGGCGGCAACGACCAGTTGGTTGGAATTGCCAAGGACATGGCCGACCACGCCAACATCATTTTTCCTGACGAGTGTGCGGTCATTGAAGCGGCAAAGAAGGCTGGAAAGACAATTACGCTCCCACGAATGATCAGCGCTCCACAGCCATCGTATCCGGTGTTCTCCCAGATCACTCATTCTCAAGGATATATCTGGGTCGCCTTCATTGTCGGCACCTCCGGAAATGTCGAACAAGCCAAGGCACTTGAAGATCCAGACAGCACGATTGCACAAGCCGCCATCAACGCCGTCAAGAAATGGAAGTTTGTTCCCGGCCGCATTGACGGAAGCCCGGCCCAGTTGTTGCTAACAGTTCCCGTCAGCTTTCAGACCGCCAATTGACGACCGCTCCAAAATCGTGAAACCAAATCAGTTGCACGCCAAGACCAGCATATTATTAAATATAACAAACATTGTGCGTCGTTAATTATTGCTCCTTTGTGCGAATCGGCAGAGCCTGTCAACCGTTGATTTTTCTGACGATTCTCCGGATCAGCGGGCGTGGGGTTAACCAGATCAGGACAACCAGCAGGCGGTTCTTCCAGCCGGAAACAACCACCACCCCTATCCCGCGAAAGGATTTGTGGCCTTGGCGCGCGACCTCCATTGCACTCATGCTGGCAACACGAACCAATTGAGCGTTGTTGACATGTGCGACCTTGAAGAAGTTTGTTTTAGTCGAACCGGGGCAAAGCGCCATGACCTTGACGCCAGTGGTGTCCGCAAGTTCGCCGGCCAGCGCTTCTGTGAACGACAGGACGAACGCCTTGGTCGCGTAATAAACCGCCATGCCGGGACCCGGCACAAAACCGGCGACGGATGCGACGTTCAGCACGCCACCGCAATGGCGTTCCAGAATGCCCGGCAGGAAGAGTCCGGTCAGCTCCGTCAGGGCGGTCACGTTGACCTGGATCATTTCAAGCTGCCGCTGGAGGGACAATTCCGAAAACCGGCCGTGCGCGCCAAATCCGGCGTTGTTGACCAGAACATCCACGACGATTCCCCTGCCCTTCAATTCTGAAAAATATTCCCCGGCGTCTCTGGCAGGGACAAGTCGGCGGTCAAAACAATCGCCTCAACCTTGTAATCCCGGCGCAATTCTTCGGCCAGTTTTTCCAAAGCCGGGGTGTTGCGCGCAACAAGGATCAGACGTGAGCCGTCGGCGGCGAAGCAGCGCGCCAGTTCCAAACCGATTCCCGACGACGCGCCGGTGACCAAAACCGTTTCAGGTCTGGCCGCGCTCATTCTGCGGTGACGGAGTGTCCGATTCCAAAACGTCCATTCGGTCCAGTGGTCAGCGGCCAATACACGAAGAACGATTTGCCGATGATGCTGGCGGCCGGGAAATCGCCCCAGAAGCGCGAGTCCAAGCTGTTCATCGTGTTGTCGCCCATGACAAACAAATGATCCGGACGAACCTGAAACTGCTGGCCGGAAGTCAAGTTTCGGATCATCGCGTGGCCGAAGTAATGGTTTTCCTGATACGGAATGACCTTTGTCCCCGCCGGCACGCCGGAGAACCCGTAAAGATTTTCAAACCGCGGCGTTGATGCCGACAGCGGCTGTCCGTTCACAACGAGATGCCCGACGGAAATGATCCCGCCGTTTGATTGCGGCGCGCCGGTCACATCGTAATCCGGTTTCAAGGAAAGGGTTTCGCCGCCCAGACCGACGAGGCGTTTGATGTAAAACTCATCCGCCGGAATGCCAAATGCCGCGCGATATTCCTCGGGGATTCCCTCGGTCTCGAACACGACAATCTCGCCGCGCCCCGGTTTGCGGAAATTGTAAGTGAGCCGGTCCACGAACAAATGGTCGCCGGCACTGACCCTCATTTTGATGACGTCCTCGCCCGTTTTATAGACATGATCCGGGTTCAGGCCGGCGCGCTGCTCCAGCGGCTGCTCGCCGCAATCCGGCGGAAACCAGATCGTTTGCGGCTTGCCGCCAATCGAGATTGTCTGTTCGATGTTGAAAATCAGGAAACGAAACGGCTTGCCGAGTTGCAGCATGCCATCGTTTTCAGCCACGACATGGATGTAGGAATTTCCCTTGAGCCATTCCTTGACCCGCTGCCAGCCCGTCGGGATTTGCAACGCGTCGCGCAATTTGACTTGTTCCCGGGCCTGCGCTTCGATGGTCGCCCGGTCCGCCGAAAAATCAATCGTGCTGCGGCTGAAATCCGGCAGCGAAGTCACGCCGTAAAGCGTCGGCTGCATCGAGCCGGTGGGAATCTTGAACGGTTGCAGGAAAAACGTCCGGATGCCCATCGCCACCGCCAGCGCCACCAGCAGCACCTCCACGTTTTCGCGCCAGACGGCATGGGGATAGGGCCGCAGCCATTTGCCGGCGACCTGCTCCAGCTCGTCCATCAGCTTCCACAAATCCCTGTCCTTCAGCCGGTCATTGATGCCGGCCTGCAATTCCAGCAGCGTCCCGTTGACAAGCTGGCGGGCCGCCGGCGAAAGCTGGTCGCGCTGGGCATCCACCAGCCGCTGAACGTGCTTGCGCAATGCGCCCGCGTCGCGATACGTCTTGGAAAACAGCCAGCGTAAAATCATAATTGATTGAAGGATTTTGACACGGATTTCACGGATTTACACAAATTTAATTCCAGACAAAATACCCGCAACCGGAGCGAATGAAAGGAATTTCCCCTGCCCGCCGGGCCTGGCGCTTTGTGCGAAGGCAGGCCGCGCCCGCCGGGCGGCGACATTTGCCGCGAAGGCGTGTCCCGTTTGGAAAACATTTTCTTAAACTAACTTGACTTCCGCCTGCCGTTCCTAACGAGTCGAACGCATATCCTATGGCTGAATTCGTGACATTGGGAGTTATGTCCGATGCAACCGCGCAACCATGCGGGAAGTTCCTTCACGGGACAAGACGCATCCGCCCGCCCGGAGGGACAGATTTCTTCATCAGGACGGCGTCCAGATGCCGGATTTGGGCGTCCAAATGTCTCATTCGGGTATCCAAATGCTCCAGCCCGACGCCAAGATAGATGGAGCAGCCGGACATCTTGGACCTACCGCGCCATTTACCACGTGGGCGACGATCAGGTGGGCGTCTGGAGCGCACCCGCGAGCATCAACGTGCCGGCGTGAACAGCGAAGGCAGAATGAAAAATGATGAATGAAGAAACGCCAGCATCTTTGAAAATAACCCCGCCATTTATGGCCGGGTTCACCGTAGTCACGAAATCAATAGTCCCGCAGGGACGACCGACAATAGCCCGCCGTTTCAACGGCGGGTGCGCGTCAACCAAACGATTCAAGTCCCGCAGGGACGGCAGAAAATGGTGGCCGTCCGCAAGCACCTTTCGTCCCTGCCGGGACTTGGAAAAATTTGCGCCACGAATCCCAGCGCTAAAGCGCCGGGCTATTGTCGCAGACAAAAGCCAAATGCGAAATCAGGATTGACCGTGGCGGGAAAACTTGAACAAATGAAAGAAACTTGGATTATGAAAACAAAAATTATTCTGCTTTGCGCCTTTAGTCTAGTTTCAGTCTGTGCCAATGCTCAATACGGCCCCGGAGGAAAATATCACACACCATTCCAAGATATGTCAGACGATCTTGCAAATCAAAGAGCGGCAATACAAGCGCAACACGATGAGGCCAACAGACAGGCTGCATATGCCCTTGCACAATCAGCGGCCCTCCAGGCCGAATTGCAGAAAATCCTGTCAAGAGATCCGTGGCGGAGGATAAACGGAGTAACGAACCGTTGCAATGCCCCTGGCTGGTTTGAATTTCAGGGTATCGTTCAAGAAGTGCTTCCGAATGGCGTAGTTTTCAAGGGGCAATGGGGTCAAATTTTGACTGTTAATACTCTCCCGATCAATGGCACACATATGACGACAACGAGTGTTTCGAGTTCAGCAGGTGCCCAAAATTTACAAATAACAACCGGCGGCGGCCTAAATTCCTCAACATATAGTCAATCACAAGCCGCAAATGCGAACGGAACTTTGATTACTGACACCACTTTAACTGGCTCAAAAACATATGGTGAAGACATTTTTTTGTCGAAAATTTTCCATATCCCACTCCGCCACTACAAGGATATGAGGAGATGATGGCGTATGAATCAGGATATTTTTCTTATACAAATTCAGCGAGACAGGTTATAACGATTACGGGACTCCTTGTGCAAAAATCTGGTCACCGGAGGAAATCCGTGCTGCTGACCCTAGAATAGCGGCTGCAGAAAAAGCGCTAAAAGCAAATCAAAAATTGGCCGACAGTGGTGACGCTTATGGTCTGCTCCGCATGGGCGAGCGCTACCGTGATGGAGATGGTGTTTCAGAAGATTTGAACAAAGCGCATGATTATTTGGCTAAAGCCGCTGCAGCTGGTTCTACAACTGCCGCAGATGAGCTGGCAAAATTGAATCAGGCTTCAACAAATTCACCTGCGCCACAATGAGCGTGGCAGCGGACGTGAGTCCGCTCATTCTTATCAATCAGAAATCTGGAGCCGGCTCACGCCGGCTGCCACAACGGCTTCACGCCTTCAACACCTCGATGAACGCCTCCTGTGGGATGTTGACCGACCCGAACGCCTTCATCCGTTTTTTGCCTTCCTTCTGCTTTTCGAGCAGCTTGCGCTTGCGCGAAACGTCGCCACCGTAGCATTTCGCCGTCACGTCCTTGCGGAACGCGCTCACGGTCTCGCGCGCGATGATTTTGCCGCCGATGGCGGCCTGGATGGCCACCTGGTATTGCTGGTGCGGGATGACTTCCTTCAGCTTCGCCGCCAGCGCGCGCCCCCGGCTCTCCGCCTTGTCCCGGTGCACAATGCACGAAAAGGCGTCCACCGACTCGGCGTTCACCAGCATGTCCAGCTTCACCATGTCGGATTCCTGATAATCGGCGTGTTCGTAATCCATCGAGCCGTAGCCGCGCGTGAGGCTTTTGATGCGGTCATGGAAATCAATCAGGATTTCGTTCAGCGGCAGCATGGTCGTCAGCATCACGCGCCGCTCGTCCAGCGTCTCCGTGTGGTCGAACTTGCCGCGCCGCTCCGAGATCAGCGCCATCATGTCGCCGATGTTTTCGTTCGGGCAGATGACGAACGCCTTCACCATCGGCTCCTCGATTTTCAGGATGTAATTCGGCTCCGGCAGGAACGCCGGGTTGTCAACCGTCTTCACCGTGCCGTCGCTCATCGTCACGCGATACACCACGCTCGGATACGTCGCGATGATGTCCATGCCGTATTCGCGGCGCAGGCGCTCCTGCACGATCTCCAGATGCAGCAGCCCCAGAAACCCGCAGCGGAAGCCAAACCCCAGCGCCACGCTCGTCTCCGCCTGATACACAAACGCCGAGTCGTTGAGCTGCAGCTTGCCCATGTTCGTCTTCAAATGCTCGTAGTCCGCCGTGTTGATGGGATATATCCCGCTGAACACCATCGGATGAATCTCCTTGAACCCCGGCAGCACCGGAGAGGGATTCCGCGAATCCGTGATGGTGTCGCCCATCTTCACTTCCTTCGGGCTTTTGATGTTCGCCGTGAAATATCCCGTCTCGCCCACCTCCAGCTTTTCGCGCACGTAAGGTTTCGGATTGAAACTGCCGACCTCCTTCACCTCGACCGTCTTGCCGGAATGCAGCAGCTTCACCATCTGTCCCGCCTTCAACTCCCCATTGAACACCCGCACGTGCGTCACCACGCCCTTGTAGGTGTCGAAAAATGAATCAAAGCCCAGCGCCTGCAGGCTCCCCTGCCCCGTCGGTTTCGGCGCCGGAATGCGCTCGACGATGGCCTCCAGAATTTCCTCGATGCCGATGCCCTCCTTCGCGCTGGCCGAAATCGCCGTGTCGCCGGGGATCGCCAGGATATCCTCCAGTTGCTGCTTCGCCTTCGGCACGTTCGCGTGCGGCAGGTCAATCTTGTTGATGACCGGGATGATGGTGAGATCCTGCTTCATCGCCAGATGCACATTGGCGACGGTCTGCGCCTCCACGCCCTGCGCCGCGTCCACGATGAGCAGCGCCCCTTCGCACGCGCTCAAGCTGCGCGACACCTCGTAGGAAAAATCCACGTGGCCCGGTGTGTCAATCAGGTTCAACTCGTAAGTCTCGCCGTTTTTGGCCTTGTAACGCATCGTCACCGGATGCGCCTTGATGGTGATGCCGCGTTCCCGCTCCAGATCCATCGAGTCGAGCAACTGCGCCTCCATGTCGCGCGTCGCAATCGTGCCCGTGCGGTGCAACAGCCGGTCCGACAGCGTCGTCTTGCCGTGGTCTATGTGGGCAATGATGCTGAAATTTCTTATGTGTGCTAAATCCATGTGTGCTTAAAATCGTTGAATCGTTACATTGTTGAATCGTTGAATCGGATTGCCGATGTCACGATCCACGATTCGCGATTCACGCTGCAACCATCCATCGAGCGCGGCAGGATACCCCGAAAACACGCGAAGAAAAGAAAATTTGGACGCGAATTGCCGGAACCCGCTAACGCTTCAGCCACCGCGCACGGAATGACGCGCCCCACACGATGAAATTGTGGCAGCGGACGTGAGTCCGCTCATCATTCCGTTAGGAGGAGTTTGAGCCGGCTCACGCCGGCTGCTACGCGAAAAATGGATGGGATCGGGTGAATCCCGCAAAGCGGGAGGATGTGATCGAAAATTTGTGGTTCTACAAATGGGCCAGCCGCTTGTGCGAACGTCGCAGAGCGACCGGATGACAATAGCCCGGCATTTCAATGCCGGGGTAAAACCCCCAAAAATCCAAGTCCCGAAGGGACGGCAGAACATCCCCAATTGAACGTGTTGGCCATATTTATGGAAATAGATTTCAGCCGTCCCTGCGGGACTCGTGACCACACGCAAGCAACCCGGCGTTGAAACGCCAGGCTATTGCCAGGTTGTCCCGTTGGGACGGTGGCAATGTAGCAGCGGACGTGAGTCTGCTCATTATTCCGTTGAGATGAGTTTGAGCCGGCTCACGCCGGCTGCTACGGGAAAACGATGGATGGGAGCGAGTGAATCCCGCAAAGCGGGAGGATGTGATTGAAAATTTGTGGTTCTACAAATAAACCGACCAACTGCGCTGCCAAGTTTATTTTGGGAGGCGTGTCGTGTCCCCAAGCCCCTTATTGAATTTGATAAACCGTCTCTGTCGCCGCCGAAAACAACGTGGCTTGGTTGGTAAAATGCAGTGGCACACTGGAAATCGCGATGAATTTGTCCTCGGGCCTTGGAAGCTGGTGGAAGTCATAACCAAAAACCGTTCGGCCTGAATAGAACATAATTGAAGGCTTTGTCTGCCCTTGGGCGCAATAATAATAAATGCGCTGGCCCGGAACATTGTTTCTTAAGTATTCGCCAACAGCCCTGTCAGAAGCCAATTGTGGGGAGTTCTTCACCGCGAGTTGCGCGTGAAAGTTCTCAATGCCCGCAGTGATAAAAATCAAAATAGCCACAGCGGCGAAGCACTCCCCGGAATGTTTTTTGAGCTTCTCCAGACATTGGGCGAATTCGCCCAGAGTCATTCCAATCATCGCCACGGCGAAGGGGTAAATCACCAAAAGATACGCCGGCAGCTTTGTTCCGGCTTTGCTGAAAAATAAGAAGACAAACAGAAACGCCGTCAAGACAAAGAGATGGCTTTTTGAGTGGATTGCACGGATTGTGAAGTAAATCAACGAACCTGCAAGGCACCAAAACAGCACCTGCTGTTTGAGAAGGATTCCAACGAAAAAATAGGGCGAACCGCCATTTCCCTCCAGCGTGCCCGAATATCTTTGCAACAGGTGATAAAAAAGGTATTGACCCCAAAAATCTTTCCCGTAACGGAAATGTTCGATGATGTGCCATGGCAGCACGATAACAAAAAATAAAAGCGTGCCGATCCAAAGATTCCTGCTCTTCAAAAACCTGAAGTCCCACGCCAGCGCGGAATAAACCAAAATCACCGGCAGTGGCAGCAGGCCTATGACACTTTTGACCATCAAACCGAAACCAAGCGCGGCCCAAAACAAAAAATAGAACCGGTCGTTTTCCCGCGCGCGCCAAAATGATAACATCGCGAGCAAGACAAAATATCCGACAGGAATGTCCATCTGCAAAACACCGGCATAATCGTCGAACTGAAAGGCGATGAAAAAGGCGGCGACAGACAGGATTGCGGCGGCCGAGGATTTTGTCAGGCCTTTGACAAAGAAGAATGTAAGCGGCAAAGTCAATACCGCAAAAACCGCCGGCCAGAACCGCGTCGCAAATTCGTTGATGCCGAAGACGATATAGGACATTTCCGTGAGCCAGATCATGAGCGGCGGTTTTTCAAACCACATTTCCGTGGGATGCAAAATTATATTTCCAACCCATGTGAAGCCGAGAGGCGTGTGGTTTTGCAGCGCCTCACAGGAGACTTGGGCATAAATTGCCTCGTCGAAATCAATCAGCGGGCTTTGGCCCAGGTGATAGAAAGCGCCCAACGTGAAGACAATGACCAAAAGCGCCAAAACCATGGGCAGCATCTTTACTGGTTCGAATGGCATCCGCACTGCGTGACATTACAACAATCCGATAGGCACGCAACCGATTTTGCAGTAACTGGAACGCCATTTGTCTGCACACAAAAGCCAATTTGAATTGCCCCGAGCGCATTTCCGAATATCCTCCCATCCGACTTAATTTGACATGACACATTCATCCGCCAACGACATCGCCGCCCTGCCCTCCGGCGTCAAGCTCACCACGCTGGACAACGGTCTCGTCATCATCGTGCGCGAGGACCACAGCGCGCCGGTGGTGTCGGCGCAGGCGTGGGCGATGGCCGGCAGCATCCACGAGGGACGCTGGCTCGGCGCGGGGCTGTCGCACGTGCTGGAGCACATGCTGTTCAAGGGCACCACGTCGCGGCCCGGCAGCCGGATTGACCAGGAGGTGCAGGAGGCCGGCGGTTACATGAACGCCTACACCAGCTTCGACCGCACGGTGTTCCACATTGACGTGCCGAACACGGGCGCGCGCACGGCGATTGACATCCTGTGCGACATCATGCAGCACGCGACGCTGCCGCCGGATGAGCTGGCCAAGGAGATGGACGTGATCCGCCGCGAGATGGACATGAACGTGGATGATCCCGACCGGCGCGCAAGCCGGCGGCTGTTTGAGACGGCCTACACGCGCAGTCCGTATCGGCTCACGGTCATCGGGTATCCAGACATTTTCAACGAGCTGAAGCCGGAGGACATTCGGGGTTATTACACGGAGAAATACGCGCCAAACAACGTCTTCTACGTCGTCACGGGCGACATCCGGAACGACGAAGTGGTGTCGCAAATCCGCGAGGCTTACGCGGCGAGCAAGGCGAAGGCGATGCCGCCGATGGTTTTGCCGGAGGAACCGGCGCAGACGTCGGCGCGCGAAATCGTGGAGGAAGCGCCCATCGAGCTGGGGCATCTGCATTTCGCGTGGCACATCCCGGAACTGCGCCATGCCGACGTGCCGGCCCTGGACGTGCTGGCGGTGCTGCTCGGCAACGGTCACAGCTCGCGGCTGTTCCAGCAGGTGCGCGAGCGGCAGGGCCTTGTGCATCACGTGGACGCGTGGACTTACAGCCCCGGCAACCCCGGACTCTTCGGCATCAGCGCAATTGTGGACGCGGACAAGTTCATGCCCGCGCGCGACGCGATTCTCGCCGAGATCGAAAAGATCAAATCCATGTCCGTCTCCGCCGCTGAAGTGCAGAAGGCGGCGAAGCAGTTCACGTCCGCGATGCTATCCACGCGCAAGACGATGGAGGGCCAGGCCAGCGACCTTGGCGGAAGCTGGCTGGCGGCGAACAACCTGACGTTCTCGGAGCGCTATCTCGCCGCCATCAAGCGCGTGTCGCACGGCGACGTGCAGCGCGTCGCCCGCGAATATCTCACGGCGGAAAACCGCACGCTCTATGCGCTGCTGCCGAACGGAACGTCGCCGAAGATTTCCACGGCTGTTGAAACGAACAGCGACCAGCCCATCCAAAAATTCACGTTGCCGAACGGGCTGCGCCTGCTGGTGAAGGAGAATCACCGGCTGCCGTTCGTGGAACTTCGCGCGGCGTTCAAGGGCGGCGTGCTGGCGGAAACAACGGCGAACAACGGCATCACGCAGTTGCTCGCCAAGACGCTGCTCAAGGGCACGCCGACCCGCAGCGCGGAGAAGATCGCCACGGAGATTGAATCCGTCGGCGGCAGCCTCGACAGCTACGGCGGCAACAACAGCTTTGGCGTGAACGTGGAAGTGTTGAGCAGCGATTTCGCGACCGGGCTGGACATGCTCGCGGATGTGATACTTAATCCGATTTTCCCCGCCAACGAACTGAACCGTGAACGCGAGGTGCAGATTGCCGGCATTTACGCGCGAAAGGATGACTTGCTCAAAAGCGCCAGCGTCGCGATGCGGCGCGGATTGTTCGGCGACACCGGCTACGGATTGGATGCGCTCGGCACGGAGGAATCCGTCGGGAAGATTTCCGCCGGCGACCTGAAGGCGTTCCACCAAAAGCTGGCCGTGCCGAACAATTGCGTGCTGGCGATTTACGGCGACGTGAAGGCCGGCGCTGTCAGGAAGGCCGTCGAACAGGCGTTTGGAAATTGGAAAAATACTGGTGGGGCGAGCGTCCTCGCGAGCCGGCTCGTCAGCAGCCTCGCCTCACCAAATTTGCCCAAACGAGTGGAAGAAACCCGCGACAAAAAGCAGGCGGTGCTGGTGATCGGATTCGCCGGCACGACGATGGACAGCGAAGACCGTTACGCGCTGGATATGTTGCAGGAATGTTGCAGCGACCTCGGCTCGCGGCTGTTCCTGCGCATCCGCGAACAGCTTGGCTTGGCGTATTACGTCGGCGCGCAGAACCTGGCCGGACTCGCGCCGGGCTATTTCGCGTTTTACACCGGCACCGAGCCGGCAAAGGCCGCACAGGTGGAAACGGAACTGCTCAAAGAGGCGGAACTGCTGCGGACGGAAGGTTTGACCGCCGAGGAACTCAAGCGCGCCAAGGCCAAAATCATCGGACAAAAGAAAATCGCCCGGCAGGACCTCGGCAGTCTCGCGCAACTCACGGCGCTCGACGAACTTTACGGCCTCGGCTTTCAGCGCGCCGAACTCGACGACGCGAAATACGAAGCCGTCACGCTGGAACAGACGAAGGCTGTCGCGCAGAAATATTTGAAGGCGGACGCGTTCGTGGTTTCCATCATGAAGCCGGAAAAATAGTTTTGTAGCGATGCTCTATGACCGCCGCTACAGTTGAGAATGGCACTCAGATGAAAAAACTCTTCATCGCCCTAGTCGTGTTGGTTTCCCTGACACGGCACGCATTTTGCGCCGATGCGAATTACAAACAGGTTCTTGTGTTCACGAACGGCGGCTCGGTCCGCGTCCGGTTGCCGCTGACCGACGTGACCGGCAAGGTGCGCGTGAAGGAGCAGACGCCGGACGGTTTCGGAATTCCAGTCGCGCCAAGCAAAACTTCGCTCGGCGAAAGGCATTACATCGAATGGCAGATCGGCTACGACATCCCGAACACCAACAGCCCCAGCGTCGTTCCTGAAATCAAATTTATCCGCAATGGCGAAACGAAATACGGCCACGAGCTGGTCAAAATCATTTGCGAGAGCGTCCGGCTGGGATTGCTTTCAACAAACGATTTGATCCGCGAAGTCGAAGCATTGAAGAAAATCCAGCCGGCCGAGTTTGAGGAAAGCCAGCCGGTGCAAGTCGAAGTTTCAACGAATTCCGCGAATGGATTCCAAAGCGCCGTCGAGCGGCTGCCGCAATTCACCAGGACCACACCGAACGGCTCGGTGCAAATCCAGCTCAAGCAGAAGCAGCGCGCCGTCGGCTATCAGGCGATGGTTTATGTCTGCCTGCCGATGAACCAGATTTTGGACATGACTGGCAATCCGCGCCCGTCCGGCCCGGCGAAATCCAAGGAGACGGTTTATTACGATTTTAACCGCGCCAATGCTGCGTTCATCCTCGACATCATCCACGCCTTCGGCATCGCCTCGCAGCAGCACAACGAGGACATCCGGCAAATCCTCGGCAAGATTTTGGAGATGGTGCGCTAAACCTTCTTCCGCCGCCAGCCGGCGACGAACATCCCGTTGCCGTCCAAATCCGGCGGCCAGATTGTGAACGAAGCGGCGCCCGGAACCACCCGCCCGTTGAATTTTATTTCCGGAAAAGTCAGCGGCTCGAAATCCGGCTGGCCGGCATTGAAAGCCTCCGCCACTTCCGTGGTCTCCGCGCGCGACAACGTGCAGACGGAAAAAATCAATTTGCCACCCGGCTTCACGCCCGGCGCAACGTGCGTCAGCAACCGGCGCTGGATTTCGGAAAGCTCGCGCACGTCTTCCGGCGTGGTGGTCCAGCGCGCCTGCGGATTGCGCTGCCAGGTGCCGATGCCGCTGCACGGCGCGTCCACCAGCACGCCGTCGAATTTTGTTTTTGTCGGCAGCTTCGCGCCGCCGTCCCAAAACACCGGACGATAATTGAACGCCTTCGCCCGCCCGGCGCGGCGCTTGAGTTTTTGCAAGCGCCATTCCGCCCGGTCGCTCGCCCAGAGCAGGCCTTTGTTTTGCATCAAGTCGGAAAGGTGCAGCGTCTTGCCGCCCTCGCCCGCGCAGGTGTCCCACCACGTCTCGCCGGGCTGCGGGGCGCAGAGCAGACCCACCATTTGCGAAGCGATGTCCTGAATCTCAAATTCGCCCGCGTGAAATTCCGGCGTCCTGAACAAATCCATTTCGCCGCCGAACAACAAGGCATCCGGCAGCAGCGGGCTGATTTCCGCGCCGGGCAGTTTTTCCGCCAGCGTCTCCGCCTGACCGCGTTTGGCGCGCAGCCACAGCTTCGGTTCGCGCTGCAGGGAACGCAGCCAGTCGTCGCCGACTTCCAGAAACTCCGCCGTCCACGCGGGCACGGCCTTGGCGCGCAGTTCGGACAGCGGGACGCCGGTTTCGTCGTCCTGAAACCGCTGGTTCAACCGGAGGGCGAGCCGCATTTTCGCCTCCACGCCACGTTCCTCGCGCAGCCAGACGTGCCAGCGGTAATAAATGAAAACCGTCCGGGCGATCTCCGTGGCGTCGAACGGCGCGAGGTCGCGGAGCGACTTGAGCACCTCGCGCAACGCGGCGTCCGCCGGCTTGTCCCTGCCGGTTTTGCGGATGACTTCCGCGGCAATCTCATGAACGGATTGAATCACGGGCGCAGCATACGCGATTAAGCCGCGGCAGCACAACGCGGACATGAGCCGGACGCGCTTTTCTTGACACATCGCCGCGCAGCCTTCATTTTCAACGGGTAATTTTGACCATTAAATGAACACATCAAACGATTTATTCGGGACTTTGCTGGAATTTGACCTCGGCAACGGCAAACAAGGGAAATTTCATTCGCTGCCGGCGCTGGAAAAAGCCGGTGTCGGTTCCATCTCGAAACTGCCGGTTTCCATCCGGCTCGTCCTGGAATCCGTCCTGCGCAATTGCGATGGCAAAAAAGTGAGCGAAACCAACGTCCGGGAACTTGCCAACTGGAAGCCGGTCGAAACGCGCACGGCGGAAATCCCGTTCGTCGTCGCGCGCATCGTGCTGCAGGATTTCACCGGCGTGCCGCTGCTGGTGGACCTGGCCGCGATGCGCAGCGCCGTTGCCAGGCTCGGCAAGAATCCAAAAATCATCGAACCGCTTGTGCCGGTGGATCTGGTGGTGGATCATTCGGTGCAGGTGGATTTTGCGGGCAGCGCGGATTCGATGGCGAAGAACCTGGATTTGGAGTTCACGCGCAACCGCGAGCGCTACCAGTTTTTGAAATGGGGAATGCAGGCGTTCGACACGTTCAAGGTCGTGCCGCCGGGCATCGGCATCGTGCATCAGGTGAACTTGGAATATCTCGCCAAGGGCGTTTTGAATGAGGACGGTGTTTATTATCCCGACACACTGGTCGGCACCGACTCGCACACCACGATGATCAACTGCCTCGGCATTGTCGGCTGGGGCGTCGGCGGCATCGAGGCCGAGGCCGGAATGCTCGGACAGCCGGTGTATTTCCTCACGCCGGATGTCGTGGGCGTTCACCTGACGGGCGCGATTTGCGAAGGCGTCACCGCCACGGACGTCGCGCTGACGGTCACGCAGATGCTTCGCAAGGCGAAGGTCGTCGGCAAGTTTGTGGAATTTTTCGGCGCGGGCGCGGCAGCGCTGCCGCTGGTGGACCGCGCAACCATCGCGAACATGGCGCCCGAATACGGCGCGACGATGGGATTCTTCCCGATTGACGGGGAATGCGTGAACTACCTTCGCGCCACCGGCCGCAGCGAGGAACATTGCCGGTTCTACGAAAATTATTACAAGGCGCAGAGGCTTTGGGGCATCCCGCAAAAGGGACAAATTGAATATTCGCAGATGGTCGAGCTGGATCTCGCCACGGTGAAACCGAGCGTTGCCGGGCCAAAACGCCCGCAGGATCGCATTGAACTCGGCAACCTGCGCCGGGAATTTTTCAGCGCCATCCAACGGCCCGTCGCACAAAATGGATTCGGCAAGACGCGTCAGGTTTTTGGCAAGTCGGTCAAAGTCGAGATGGCTTCAAAGAAAAAGGCGACCATCGGCAACGGTTCGGTCGTCATCGCGGCCATCACGAGCTGCACCAACACCAGCAATCCGAGCGTGATGCTCGCCGCCGGCCTGCTCGCGAAAAAAGCCGTCGAAAAAGGCCTCAAGGTGAATCCGGCGGTGAAGGCGTCGCTCGCTCCGGGTTCGCGTGTCGTCACCGATTATCTCAAAAAGACCGGCCTCACGCCGTATCTCAACAAACTCCGCTTCAACACCGTCGGCTACGGCTGCACGACGTGCATCGGCAATTCCGGCCCGCTTGACCCCGCCATCGAAGACGCCGTGGTGAAAAACGATTTTGTCACCGCCTCGGTGCTTTCCGGCAACCGCAATTTCGAGGCGCGCGTGCATCAGAACGTGAAGTCGAATTTCCTCATGTCCCCGCCGCTGGTCGTCGCGTTTGCGCTGGCGGGCCGGGTGGATATTGATTTGAGTTGCGAGCCGCTCGGCAAGGACAGGGACGGCGCGCCGGTTTACCTCGCCGACCTCTGGCCGACATTGCAGGAAGTCCGCGACGCCATGCAAAGCGCGCTCAAGCCGGAAGTCTTCCGCAAGCTCTACAAGAATTTTGCCGCGCAGAATCCGAAGTGGAACGAAATCCCGTCGTCCGTCGGCAACGTGTATGAATGGGACCGCAAATCCACCTACATCCAGGAGCCGCCGTTCTTCACGAACTTCTCGATGACGCCCGGCGGCATCGCACCAATTACCGGCGCCCGCGCGCTCGCCATTTTCGGCGACAGCGTGACGACCGACCATATCTCGCCCGCCGGCGCGATCAAGAAATCATCGCCCGCCGGAAAATTCCTGGAGGAGAATGGCGTCGAGTTCGCCGACTTCAATAGCTACGGCTCGCGTCGCGGCAACGATCGCATCATGACGCGCGGCACGTTTGCAAACGTGCGGATTAAAAATCTCATGGTGCCGGGTGTCGAGGGCGGCGTGACGGAATTCCAGCCTGGCGGGGGACAAATGAGCATTTACGACGCGGCCATCAAATATCAGGCGGCAAAAACTCCGCTCGTGGTCCTGGCCGGACAGGAATACGGCACCGGCAGTTCGCGCGACTGGGCCGCCAAAGGCACGAACCTGCTCGGCGTGAAGGCCGTCGTGGCGCAGAGCTTCGAGCGCATCCACCGCAGCAATCTCGTCGGCATGGGCGTGCTGCCGTTGCAATTCAAGGACGGCACCACCGCACAGACCTTGAAACTCGATGGCTCGGAGGCTTACGACATCGTCGGCCTCGACGCGAACATCAAGCCGCAACAGGACTTGACGCTCAAGATCACGCGCAAGGACGGCTCCGTGGAAAATATTGCCGTCCGCTGCCGCATTGATACGCCCATCGAGATTGACTACTACCAGCACGGCGGCATTTTGCCTTTCGTGTTGCGTCAACTGGTCGCAAAAGCCTGATTCTTGTCGGATCAAAAGATCGTCATGTCTCACGCGTGAAACCCGCATGCGATCGCTATCCGTTGGGCCTCATCCAAAACCGGCTTGATCCGTGTTTTTTTGTGCGATTCATAACCAAGAAGTCGGCGTGAGAACTGCGAGAAGCGGCAGGATTTGCCGTCCAAAACCATCAAAGCCGTTCGCGACCGGTAAAGCCTGTGTCAAGGTCGTGCCAGTATTCGATGTCCGCCTCGTCCTGTTCCCAGCAGAGAAAAACCTCGCGGCCGCCGAGAATGGCCGGAAAATCCAACAATCCGCGCTCCAGATCCTTGATGATGATCCGGCGGCGCTGAAATTCGGCAAGCCCTTCCTGCATGTCCGCCAGCGCGCGAATCCAGTTGTTGACCGTTTCGCCGCCGATGTCATTCCCCTGCTCCGCCATGCCGCTTAAGCGCCTGTCAAAGCGCTCCAGCTCCTGGCGCAGACGATTTAGCCGCTCCAGCCACTTGCGGATTTGCGGCAGCAACGCGCGCGCTTCACCGCACGTGTAGTGTTTGTCAAAACGAAGCTGCATCTGCGAAAATGATTTCGCCTGTGATAAAGAGTGTTCGCGGCGGCGACAAGGACCGACCGCCGCGAACACCTGATAGATGCGCTGGGCAGATTACTGCTGCCAGGTGCGCTTCTTGTGACGATTCAGACGCAACTTTTTGCGGCGTTTATGCTTGTTGATCTTTGCCTTGCGGCGTTTTTTGATTGAACCCATATAAGGTTGTGAATGGAATAAACGAAATTTGGCGCATTGCCAATCAAAATTTGCAATTTACTCGGCTGTTAAAAATGGGAGCGGCTCGCCTTTCACCGACATGCGGGTTTTAAATCAGTAAACCACCTTGTTCAGCGGGTATTCGATAATTCCCTCCGCGCCGGCCGCCTTGAGCTGTGGAATCAATTCGCGAACCACTTGTTCGTCAATGATCGTCTCGACGGCCACCCAGCCTTCCAAGCTCAAATTGGAAACCGTCGGGTTGCGCAGCGCGGGCAGATCCTTGAGCAGCTTCGCCAGATTTTTCCCGGCGATGTTCATTTTCAACCCCACCTTTGTCTCCGCCTCGAGCGCGCCCTTGAGCAGCAGCGCGAGCGTTTCAATCTTTTTGCGCTTCCACAAATCCTTCCAGGCCGTCTGGTTTACAATCAGCCGCGGCGTGGAAACCAGCAGCGTGTCCACAATGCGCAACTTGTTCGCGCGCAGCGACGAGCCGGTCTCGGTCAATTCCACAATCGCGTCCACCAGCTCGTGCGCCTTCACTTCCGTCGCGCCCCAGGAAAATTCCACGTCGGCCTTCACGCCGTTTTTCTTGAGATATTTCTTCGTGAGATTGACAACCTCGGTGGCGATGCGTTTGCCCTGCAAATCCTTCGCCGATTTGATGGGGGAATCTTCCGGCACGGCCAGAACCCAGCGCGCCGGCTGCCGTGTGGCCTTGCTGAAAAGAAATTCGCCGACCTCATGCACGTCCGAGCCGTTCTCCACGATCCAGTCGTAACCGGTGATGCCGCAATCCAGATAGCCGTGCTCGACATAGCGGCTGATTTCCTGCGCGCGAATGAGCCGGATTTCCATCTCGTCGTCGTCCACATACGGCACATAGGAGCGGCTGCTCACGGAAATGTTGTAGCCCGCCTTGGCCATCTTTTGGATGGTGGCTTCCTGCAAGCTGCCCTTCGGCAGCCCAAATTTTAATTTCTTGATCATCTTGTTGTTGCAAATCCCCGTCACTCGCGCGAAAGGGTCATTTTGCCAAATCCGGCCGGGAAACGCCACTTTCTTCTTATGCGATTCCGTTTTCAAGCTCGCCGCCAAATCACCCGCCGCCCTTGGACTGAAATTTCCCCGCGCGCGATGGCCGCCACGCATTTCGGATAAAGCTCGTGCTCCGCCGCGTGAATCCGCTGATGCAAACTTTGCGGCGTGTCGTCGTCCAGCACCGGCACGGTTTGCTGTCCGATGACCGGCCCGGCGTCCAGCCCCGCGTCCACGAAATGCACCGTGCAGCCCGTCGCCTTCACGCCGTGGTCCAGCGCCTGCTTCCACGCCTCCAGGCCGGGAAACGACGGCAGCAGCGACGGATGGATGTTGACGATGCGTCCCTCGAACGCGCGCAAAAAATCGCCCTTCAGCACCCGCATGAAACCGGCGAGGACAATCAAATCCACCCGCGACGCCTGCAATGCGGCGACGTAACTGCGCTCGGCCTCTTCGTCCAGCTTCGTGCGGAATTTCCCTGGCGGGATGAATTGCGCCGCGATTTCCCGCTCCCGCGCGTGAGACAAAATCCCAGCGTCTTCAACATCGCTCACAACAACGCCAACCTGCGCCGGAATTTTCCCGGCGTCTATGGCGTCGGCAATGGCGGCAAAGTTTGAGCCTTTGCCGGAACCCAGCACGCCCAGTCGAAATGGTTTGTTCACGGCGATTGAATAGCAGAGCGGACGCCGCTGTTCAAATTCATTGTAACTGCGCGGCTTTGGGAAGCGTCTCAATGACGAGTTACTGACTTTGAACCAATTTATGACATACACAAGACTGGCCGTTGTCGCGCTCGCCGTTATATTTCCCACAATCCTCCCCGCCGCCCCATCCGTCGTGGTTTCCGAAAATGAAAATTCGTTCACGCTGGCCAACGGCATTGTCACCGCGCAGGTCTCGAAATCTTCCGGCGATCTGACTTCGCTGAAATACAAGGGCCTCGAAATGCTGGATGCGGGATCGCAGCGCCAGTCGGGATACTGGGAGCAAAACACCGCCCGGGGACTGCATGTTGACAGCATCACCATCAATCCCAAGGACAACGGCGGCAAGCGCGGCGAAGTCTCCGTCAAGGGAGTCTACAACGGCACCGCGCTCGGCAACGGTCCCGGCGGGAGCGTCGCCTGCGATCTTGAAATCCGCTTCGCTCTGGATCGCGGCAGCTCGGGCCTCTACACCTACGAAATTTTCGACCACAAGACAAACTACCCCGCCACCTCAGTCGGCGAATCTCGCTTTTGCGCCAAGCTGAATGACAGCGTCTTCGACTGGATGACCGTGGATGCCAACCGGGACATGGAAATGATCTCCACCTACGACTGGAATCACGGCACGCAGATGAACGGGAAGGAAATGCGCCGGATGAACACCGGAATTGACAACGGCCAAGTCGAGCACAAATACGATTACTCCGCCAACCAGTTCGACGTCCGCGCATGGGGCTGGTCCAGCAGCACGAATCACGTCGGCATCTGGTTCGTCAACCCGAGCGTCGAATACTTGAGCGGCGGGCCGACCAAGGTCGAGCTTTCCGCGCATCGCGACGCCACGTTCAACACGAACGCCCTCGACGCACCCGCGCCGCCGACGCTGCTCAATTACTGGCGTGGCAGCCACTACGGCGGCAGCATCTGCAACATCGCCGCGACCGATGCGTGGACGAAGGTCGTTGGACCGTTCATGATTTATTGCAATTCCGCGAACAGCCATGACGCGATGTGGAAGGACGCGCTGGCGATGGTGAAAACCGAGTCCGCCGCGTGGCCTTACAACTGGGTCAACGGCGTGGATTACCCGCACAAAAACGAACGCGCCACCGTCAGCGGAAAAATTGTTTTGCAGGATCCGCAGGCGCCAAAAATAAAAATGGGCAATCTCCTCGTCGGACTCACCGCGCCGGATTACGCGCCGGCAACCATCCCGCGCAATTTTGGCGGCGGACGCGGCGGTGGACGATTTGGCGGACGCGGCGGTGGTGGCGGCGGATTTGGCCTGGCTGGCGGCGGCGAGGATGAGGCGGCGATGACCAATCAGAACAATTTCGCCGGCGGCACGAATGAAAACTTCGGCTCCACAAATTTCGGCCGCAGCTTCGGCAATGGCTCCACAAACGGCTTCGGACGGTTCGGCACCAATTCCGGCGGCGGGTTCGGGCGCTTCGGCACGAACGGTTTTCGCGGGCGCTTTGGCACCAATTCCGGCGGCGGGTTCGGAATGCCGCGCATCGTGGACTGGCAGAATGACGCGAAGAATTACGAATTCTGGGTGCATGGCGACGCGAGGGGAAATTTCAAAATTCCAAATGTCCGCGCCGGCACCTACACACTCCATGCGATTGCCGCCGGCGTCCTCGGCGAATTCGCCGTGTCAAATGTCGTGGTCAAAAGCGGGGAGAATTTGAATCTCAAAAAACTGAACTGGCAGCCCGTCCGCTACGGCAAACAAATCTGGGACATCGGCATCCCGAACCGCAGCGGCTCCGAGTTTTTCAAGGGCGACGATTATTTCCACTGGGGCTGGTATCTCGAATATCCAAAACTGTTCCCGAACGACGTGAACTTCATCGTCGGCCAGGGCGATTTTCGCAGGGACTGGTTCTTCGAGCAGGTGCCGCACAATGAGGACACAAACAACATCACCGGCAACGGCCAGGGCCGCGCCACCACCTGGTCCGTCACCTTCTACCTGCCCGCTGCGCCGCACGGCAAGGCGACGCTGCGGCTGGCGATCTGCGGCATCGGCGCGCGGAGCATCGCCGCGACCCTGAACGACCGTGCCATCGGCACCGTCACGGGTCTCACCTACAATGCCACCATCAACCGCGACGGCATTGGCGGTTACTGGGGCGAACACGACCTGGTGTTTGATGCCTCGCTGATGAGCGCCGGTGGAAATGTCTTGAAGCTGACGATTCCCGCCGGCAGCCTGACCAGCGGCATCCTTTACGATTACCTGCGGCTGGAGGTGGATGAAAACGCGCTGCCGCCGAAATAAATCAGCGGTTGGAAGTGTTTAAGAATTACCTGGCCACCGGCAGCTCAAGATTCAGGTAATCATACATAGCGTGCGCAAATGGCAAGCTGCTGGGCTGCCCGACGCTTTCCACCAATGAAATTGTGTTCGCGCCATTCTTGAACAATGACATGGGAATGGGCACCTGCTCCACGCAATATTTGGCGTGGATACCTTCGCGAATCAGCGCGTTGCCGCCGTCAACCGCTGGCCGCACCATTTTGAACATTTTGCTTTCATCATTCACATAAATTTCCGTGTGACCGCGATACGCGCTGGCGTAGGCAAGCGTCAGCGTGGCGTCGCCAGCGGTCGGAAGATTTGTGAGATTGAAATGAATGCGCCACTTCCACGGCGCCCAATTCGTGCCCGTCAGATAGCCGCACTGGACGTAATTCCAATCTTTCGACCAGTCGCTCACGCCAACGGTGTATTCGAGCGGATTGGAAAATTCGCCGGAGAATTTCTCCCACATATACGGCTGGAAATAATCGTCGCCGTGCCGGAATTCCTTCGCGGTGCGGTCCGGCACGCCGATTTCCCAGGCGATGCTCGCGCCGGGATGCGGCACGTTCCAGGTCAACTCGCCCAATGCGGTTGTCTCTCCCATCGTGACGACAAGGTTTGTCCGGGAAAATTCCCCGACCGCGCCGCGGGTGAAGGCGGCGAGCACGTATGTGCCCGGACGCACATCCGGAATTGAAAAATTCCCGTCCGCACCCGCATGAACCCAATATTGATAATGCTCGCTGTCAAACTGCCAGTTGCCGCCCGTCTGGTAACTGCGGGCGCCAAATTGCCAGTTGGTGCCCGAATCCGGCTGATACAAACCAACCCATGCGCCAACGCCGCTCACGTCTGGCTTGAGCCGGTCTTTGACTGCAAATTTCCCGGTGACGCCGCCGCGTTCCGCCTTCATCGGATACAATTCCTGCCCCGCAAGCCAGTCGTAAGGCCAGGCCTCCGTCTCCGCTTCCGACTGGTGTTTAGCGTCCGCCCAGCAGGCGTCGCCGCCGTCCGGGCTGGAATTGCAGTAAAGTAGATATGGACCGTAAATTTTCTGCCATGCCAAGCCATGCGGAATCTCCAGGCCGGAGCCGTTGTAATGATTCATGTTGAACATCAATTGAATGATGCCGCTGGCGGCCGTCAAATCATCCATCGTCGGGCCGTCGTTGAAAAATTCGTGGCTGCCAAAAACCACCCACGCGCCGATTTGGTTGCGGTCGCTGGCGAATCCCCAGCAACCGAGTTTCTGGTAGCTGGCGGTATACATGTATTTGCAGTCATATTTTCCCTGCCACGCGCCGGTGGTGAGCTTGACAATTTCCTTGATGCCGGTCGGTTGCGCTTTGGCGAAGTCAGCCGGCGACGGCAATTCCCAATGTCGCGCCTCGTCCACGTAGATTTTTTCCATCAACCACTGGCTTGGAGTGTCCGGCATGGACCAGATCATGAGATATTGGCCGACGTTGAAATCCGGATAATCCGCCGGATGGTTCAAAATCGTATAGACATACAACCCGCTCATGCCCCTTCGCAGGACAAAATGAGTGTCCACATCACAGGGATGCATGTTTGTTTTTTGCGGGGCATAAACCCGTTTGCAGGAAATGTCCACCATGTCCGGCGTCCGCTGCTTCACGAAAAAGACACACGGAGAAATCCGTTCGTAGCCCTTGTCCCCATCGAGGAAAAAATAAATGGTTTTGTGGCGGCCGCTCTGGCTGACCATTTCATGTCCTTGGTAGCGAAGCGAAACAATCGTCGCCGAACCCGGATCAATCGTGGCCGTGACAATGCCATTGGCCAGCACCACGTTTTTCCCGGCCATAACCACGGTCACCGCCGTTCCGGCATTGCCGCCGCCGGGATCGTTGGCTCCGGCCCGGCACATCCCCAGCAAAAAAACACCCAGAACCAGGCAAGTTGAAACTTTGAAAAGACGCGAATTCATGATTCCGAACAAATTCGGCGGCGCGTTGTAGAGTCACACTCCGCCAAACCGGCGATTGCGGCGCGCGTATTCCTCCAGCGCCGCGAAGAATTGCGGCTTCTTGAAATCCGGCCACAACGTCGGCGTGATGACCAGTTCCGCGTAGGAAATCTGCCAGAGCAGAAAATTGCTCACGCGCATCTCGCCGCTGGTGCGGATGAGCAGATCCGGATCGGGAATGTTCCGCGTCCACAGATGGTCGGAAACAATCTTCTCGTTGATGTCCGCCGGGTCGAGCTTGCCGCGCTTCACTTCCTCGCCGATGCGGCGGACGGCATCCACGATTTCAATCCGGCTGCCGTAGCTCAACGCCATCACCAGCGTCAGGCCGTTGTTTTTGGAAAGCGTCGCGATGGATTTCTTGAGATGCTCCTGCACGTTTTCCGGCAGACGGTAAATCTGGCCGATGACTTCGAGTCGCACATTGTTCTTGTTCAGCTCCGGCGTTTCGGTCTTGAGATAATGGACGAGATACTTCATCAGCGCGTCCACCTCGTCCTTGGGCCGGTTCCAGTTCTCGGCGGAAAAGGCGTAGAGCGTGAGATATTTGATGCCGAGTTCGCCGGCGACGCGGATGATTTCGCGCGCGGAATCCGCGCCGCGCCGGTGGCCCTCCACGCGAGGCAGGCCATGCTGCTTCGCCCAGCGCCCGTTGCCGTCCATGATGACGGCGACGTGCTGCGGCAGCGACGCGCGGGCCTCGGCGCTCAAATGTGAAGTGGCGGAACTCATCTGCTTGGCCGCAGATTAACCAGATTGCGCGGGTTTCAGAAATGAAAAATTCCATCCGTCTGTCGCTCCGCCCCGAATTTGTAAACCATCCCCCCGTTTCCAGAGCCATTGCCCCGGTTTCACAACAGCCCCTCCCAATCCGGAGCCGTTGCCCGAATACCTGCGCAGCCGCTCCCAATCCCGGTCGGCGGCGCGGTTCTTTGTGCGATTGCCCCGATTCCTGTGGGGCTGCCCCGACCCTTTTTGAGTTGTGTGCGTCAAGTTCTGCAATTTGGTTTTCATGATAGACACGAGGTAAATCGAGGCGGCGCAGGCTGCGAGCCTTAGCTCGCTGCGCCGTCCGGACATCGCAGCGCGATGACCCTACCAAAAATTTGTGGGGCGCTGGTGGATGAGCGGGGCGTTGCCGGAAAATGTGAATTGCGCCGTCAAGAGCAGCCTGCTGTTGAGCTTCCTTGAATCCGAGCCGGCGGTTTCGGCCAGGCTCAAAGCGCCGGTGACGGCTGAACGGAAGTTTGAGGAGGTGGTGAAGTCGGCGCAGGATGCGGCGGTGCTGGTCCTCGTTTATTAAGTAGCAGTGGACGTGAGTCCGCTCAAATTAAAGTTAGAGCGAACTGACGTTCGCTGCTACGGGCGGTGATTCTTTGCCGCAAGAGAACACATAGAACACATAGACTCTTTGCGTTCTATGCGTTCTTTTGCGGCTAATCCCTGCCCTTAAACAAAAATCGTCTGGTCGCGGCCCGGCCTGACGGGTGCCAGCGATTTATTCCGGTTTCTTTTCATCGGGAATTTCCTCGTCCGGTTCGCGGCCCATGAGGTAGACAGCCAGGTCGCGGTGGTGCGGGTAAACCCAAAGGGCGTCGAGCGTGAGGTGCGCCCAAAGCCGGTAATTGTCGGCCAGCGGATGTTCGTCGTCCCACGGGTCGGGCGGCGGGTCGGGCTTTTCCTTCACCTTCACGCCGCCGGTGCCTGAATTGTCGTCGCCGTCATCCTCGTCCTCTTCCGGCTCGCGTTCCCACGGCGGCGGCGGCAACGGCTCCTGTTCGCCGGGCGCAAATTCCTCCGGTTTGATCGGCTCGCCGAGTTGCTTTTTCAATTCATATTCGTGCAGGCGTTCGAGGTATTCGGCCTGTTCGCGCTGGCGGCGTTCGTATTCGGCCTCGTCCTGCTCCGTCTGGAATTGTGCGAGGAGTTGTTTTTGCGCGTCGGTCATCTGGAGCTTTGGCTCCTTGAGCCAGATGTGAACGACGGCCAGATAATCGGGCCGCAGGGCGGCGAGGCTTTCCCGGACGGCTTCGACGATTTGCGGGAGTTTTTCGACCACGGCAAAGGCTTCGATGGTCACGCTCACTCTCCGCATTTTGCCGTCGGCCTCGGCGGTGCCCCAATCGGCGCAGCCCAGTTTGGTGGAGACATTCCCGGCCACGAAGCGGCTCACCCAGCGGCCTTCGCATTGGCGCATTCCGTCGTCGGCCAGTCCGCAATCTTCGGGGTCGAGCTGGATGTCCGGGTGCTGGGGAAATTTCTCACCCGGGGCGACAATCAGGCGCAGCTTGGGCAGCGGGCGCGGGCTTGGGGCGAGCAGGACATCGTTCCACGCTTGAAGTGTGGCGTTGATGGCGGCGACTTCCAAGGCGACGGGCGGGCAGTTCTCGACGATGAGTTCGCGCAGTTTGGGGGCCTTGCCCAGCGGCGCGAAGTCGCGCAGCCTGGCGGGACTGGTGGCGAATTGAAACCGGGAGTCGAACACGGCGTAATGCAGGCTGGGCAGGCGCGCGAGGGGCGAAATGTCCAGCGGCTCGAAGGCGCGGCAAATGAACGTGGTCAAATGGTTCAACGCGGCGAGCGGCGCGAAGTCGCGGACGTTCGTTTCGAGGGTGAGGTTGCGCAGATGCGGAAACGCCTCGATGCCGTCCAATTTTTCCACGCCGGCGAGGGTGAGGATTTCACAGGCGGGCAATTGCGGCAGGTCGCGGACACTGCGGGCATCGAGCGGCTGGCAACGCAACACACCGGTGCGGACTTTGGGCCAGGTGATGCCGTGCGGAAAAGCGAGCAGGTTGCCTTCAAGCAGGAGATTTTCGAGCTGATCCAGTTTGTCGAGGCCGGCGAATTCCGGCCACATGGGCGGCGATTTGAAATAAGGGCGCCAATGCGTCAGGTGCAGTTCGCGCAACTGCGAGCAGCGGGCGAGCGGGGTGTAATCTTCGCACAGGGTGCTTGTGAGATGCAGGATGCGCAGCCTGGGAATTTCGGCCAACGGGCTTAAATCGGCGATTTCACCACAAACCCAAAGTTGATCGAGGTTGGGTAAAAAGCGGAACGCCTGCAAATCACGAATGGGACGGTCGTTCAATCCTCCAGTGTTCAGCCACATGGAGATGCGGGGCAATTCCTCGGCGGCCTTGCGGACGCTGTCCTCGCTGTATTGCGGCTCATAAGCGGGATTGAGGGCGCGTTGCCGGCTGCGTTCCATCCGCACTTCAAGAGGTTCATGGTTGTAAATTTTATGCCGCGAATTCCACCAGTCCACGGCCTGCGCGACGAGCAATTCGGTGGTATAACGTTCGTCAAGGGTCCGCGCCTCGTCCAGCGCCCAATGGATGAAGGACTCTGAATCCATACCGGACGGTTTTACCAAACGCCCGCCCATTGCGCAAGCGGCAGTGGGTTGAAACCATCCCCTTGCCTCCGCGATCAGACAAAAATCGTCTGGTCGCGGCCCGGACCGACGGAGGCGATGAACAATTTGGCGTCGCTCAATTCCGCAATCGCCTTCAAATATTCACGCGCCTTGGCGGGCAACTGTTTGAATGACTTCGCCTTGTTCGTTGGTGTGCGCCAGCCTTCAAACTCGACGTAAACCGGCTCGCATTCGGCAAGAATTTGTGCGTCGTTCGGCATATAATCGTATTGCGTCTTGCCGTGGCGATAGGCGACGCAGACCTTGATGGTCTCCACCGTGTCGAGGCCGTCGAGGTTCGTGATGGCAAGGTCGTCAATGCCGTTGACCATCGTGGCGTGGCGCGTGGCGACGGAATCGAACCAGCCGCAGCGCCGGGCGCGCCCGGTCGTCGCGCCAAATTCGCGGCCCATGCCGTGCAGCAAATCGGAAATCTCGGCGTTCTCCGTCGGCAACGGCCCTTCGCCAACGCGCGTGGTGTAGGCCTTCATCACGCCCACGACGCGATCCATCCGGTTTGGCGGCACGCCGGAGCCGGTGCAGGCGCCGCCCGCCGTCGTGTTGGACGACGTGACGAACGGATAGGTGCCGTGGTCAATGTCGAGAAAGGTCCCCTGCGCGCCCTCAAAAAGGACATTCGCCTTGTCGCGCATCGCGTTGTGCAGGAGGACGACGGTGTTTTGGACAAAGGGCTTCAGGAATTTTCCGGCGGCATTGTATTCGGCGAAAACTTTCTGGAACGAAAGCGGCTTTGCACCGAGCGCCCGCAACACTCCGTTGTTTTCCTTGATGCGAGCGGAAAGTTTTTCTCCGAGCCGCGCCGGGTCAACCAGATCGCTCATGCGCAGGCCGACGCGCGCCGCCTTGTCGCCGTAGGCCGGGCCGATGCCGCGCTTGGTGGTGCCGATCTTGTTCTTGCCCTTGAGCACCTCGCGCTGCGCGTCCAGTTCACGGTGATACGGAAAAACAACATGCGCGGTTTCGCTCAGGACAAAATTCTCCGGGCCGACCTTGACGCCGATTTTCTTCAGCCCCTCGATTTCCTCGACGAGGCCGATCGGGTCCACCACCACGCCATTGCCGATGACGCAAAGCTTGTTTTTGCGGAGGATGCCGGACGGCACGAGATGCAGGACATATTTCTGCTTGCCGATCCAGACCGTGTGTCCGGCGTTGTTGCCGCCGGCAAAGCGGACGACGACATCCGCCCGTTCGGTGAGCACGTCAATGATTTTGCCTTTGCCTTCGTCGCCCCACTGGGCGCCGATCAGAATTGTGTTTGCCATATTGTTTCCACAAAACCACGCCGCTGGTTTGCAATAAAAATCCCCGAACGCAGATTCGGGGCAAAGCGTGGATTCTTTGCGGTGGGAAGTTAGAAACGGGCGGCAACGATGTCAATTTTTTCCGGCGGCGGCCCCTGAAAATTTGGCAACCTTTGGGAAACCAAATTTCGATTCAAACGTCCGGCTGGCGGAAACGAAGAAGCCTGTGGCCGTTTTTTCACCGCGTCCGCGCATCGGCGCATCACTCGAATTGGCGATGTCACCAGAATTGGTGACAAGCCACACGCATCAACCGTGGTATATTATTAAGACTATTAAGAAATTCTCCACAGCCGCTCCAGTTCGATGGCTTGCACGCATATTGCCGGCGTTGGTTGTCGGGTGTGCCGCTTGCTGAAACCCGAATGAAGCTGTAGAGTGGATTGACACAATTAAGACGCGTTAGACAAAGAAAAATTGCCCGTGATAATTGCCCGCCCCAGCAACAACCCAAACCTCAAGTTACCTATTTTATGAAAAACACACTTGCCAAATTCACCCCAGCCTGCATTGCCGGTGCTATGCTCCTATTCGCCTCAATCGGGTGGGCCGATACCGCTAACTTTACGAACGTCGGCACCTACACTTGGACTGTGCCTGCAGGCGTTTCTTCCGTGCAAATTCAATGTTGGGGCGGCGGCGGCGCGGGCGGGGGCGGCAATAAACAAGGTAATAATACAGTCGGAGCTGGTGGTGGCGGCGGCGCGTATGCACTTCAAAACATTACCGTTTCTACTGGAAACAGCTATACGTTGTTTGTTGGCGGAGGCGGGACAGCGACTGCATCAATTAGCGCGAATGGATCTGCCGCAGCTGGCACCAATTCCTGGTTCGGCACCGCGACAACGACAAATTGTCTGGCAGCAGGCGGTTTCGGCGCTGAGGATGTTTATAATGCCGGGTATGGTAATTCGACTAATGGTCCCGGTGGCCCAACAAACGCCTGTATTGGCACAACCTTATATCGGGGCGGCAATGGAGGAACATGTGGTTCCCACTACACCGGTGCCGGCGGCAGTGGCGCGGGATCCGGTGGCCAAGGCGCAGATGCCACCACATACACTGCCGGCACACCGCCAACCGGCGGCGGCACGGGTGAGAGTGGCTACAACGGCGCCGCCAGTTCGGGCGGTGGCACAGGCACAGCACCCGGTGGTGCCGGCGCAGGTGGCGGTGCTTATAACACTGGCACTCACGGTGGTGGCAGCGGCGCAGCCGGCCGGGTGATTTTGACATACACAGTGGTTTACAACAGCGTCAATGTGGAAACCAAAGCAGACGGCACCGGTTCGATTGTTCCCGCCCAAGATGTGTCAGTGGGCAACTCTATCACCGTCTATGCCATCGGTCGCGCTTCCAACGGAACGTTCATGTCCAACACACCTGCCATTTGGTCACTGGTGAATCAAAATGGGAACGTGGCGAACACCGATTTGGTCCCGAGCAGCGATGGCAAAAGCGCTGTCTTTACCGCACACCTTTCTGGCAGCGCCAATATCCAAGCAGTAGCGATTGGGGCAACCGGAACGACCAACGTGTCCGGCACAATTACGGTTCCATCCACCGGCGTGACGGCCACATGGGATGTGGATTCGGACGGCGATTGGTCGTCATCAGGCAACTGGAGTGGTGGCAGCGTGCCATCTGTGGCGGGAGACACAGCCATCCTCGGAATAGGCTCTTTGTTGCGCACCATTACGCTGGATGCCAATGAATCCTTGGGCACACTGGCTTTCACCAATGCCAACTCATTCGTAATTTCCGGCACCCACACTCTCACAATGGATGGTTCCGGCAACGGTGCACATGTTACGGTTACCGGTGGCTCGACGAACGCGGCTCAAACCCCCGTCGCTTTGAATGACAACACCACAGTTTCCGTGGATAGCGGTGACTCACTGATGTTTTCAGGAGCCATCGCCAATACAAGCAGTGCCAAGACACTTGCTTTTAATGGCGCTGGCACAAATATCCTATCTGCGGCCAACAGCTACGGGCCGTCGTCCTCTGGAACAGTCGGCACCGTGTTGAGCGGCGGCGGTGTGCTGCAAGTGGGCAACAATACCTCGCTTGGCGCGGGCGACTTGACCAACTTGGTCAGCAGCACGCTGCAACCAGGCGTGGCAGGATTGATTTTGGCAAACAACATTGGAATCGCGCCCAGTGTGACCATGACGGTCAATAACAATGGCAATTCCTTTGCGCTCGGCGGTGTCATCAGCGGCAGCGGCGGAATAACGGCAGTCGGCAATGGCACTGTGACGTTGAGCGGGGTGAACACCTATACCGGAAGCACGACAATTAGTTCCGGCACGCTGGCCATTGGCGGCTCTGGGCAACTCGGCAGCGGCAGTTACGCGGGTGCCATCACCAACAACAGCACACTCAATTATGGCAGCACAGCGGCGCAAACTTTGTCAGGTGTAATATCCGGCAGCGGTGCCTTGAATCAGACCGGCACCGGCGGCACGCTGACGTTATCGGGCACCAACACATTTAGCGGTGTCACCACGATCAGCGCCGGCACGCTGATGCTGGGTAATGCTCTGGCGCTGCAAAACAGCGTGCTCAATTACAACAACCAAGGCGGCACCTTGGACTTTGGCAGCCTCACCGCCGCCACTTTGGGCAGCTTGAGCGGCGCGCAAAGTCTGTCGCTGCTCAATGATTCCGCTGCCTCCGTGGCGTTGACAGTCGGCGGCAACAACGGCAGCACCACCTTCTCCGGCACCCTGACCGGAAACGGTTTACTGAACAAGGTCGGCACCGGTGTGCTCACCCTCGCCAATCCGGGATACACGAGCAACACGGTGGTTTTCAATGGCGGCTTGACCATCACCGGTGGAAGCTTGACCTCGCATCTGGACCTTTCCGCACAGCAAGGCGTCGTCAATACGGTCATCAGCGGCGGTTCCGTGACGTCTCCCAACGGTGTGTATATTACTTCGTCCACGGGCGGCAGCGGGACGATTTATGGAAATCTGGCCACGTTGACCGTCACCAATGGCGCGCAACTCACCGCCAACGCGGACGCGAATGGCCGGGCGATCAGTTATGGCATGGGCAATGGACGCCCGGGAGGGAATGCTTCGCTCACGATTGGAACCACCGGTGGCACAACGACCCTCGTGACGGCCAACGGCGTGCTGGACATGTTTTACACTTCCGGCGGGAGCACGGTGGGAAATTTCACAGTGAATTTGAACGGCGGCACGCTGGCGGTGGACCGGATTCAAGAATCCACTTACAGCGCCAATCAAACCGGCACGTTTAAGTTCAACGGCGGCACACTCAAGGCACTGGCCGGTGATGGGACAGCGCTCTTCATTCCCGCCACGCCGAGCCAGCTTACATGGGATATTACCACCAATGGTGCGATCATTGATGCCAATGGTTACAACATCACCATTGGAGCAGTTCTTTATCACGGCAACACCAACACGTTTGATGGCGGTTTGACCAAGATCGGCAACGGCACGCTTACCTTGACCAACGCCAACCAATATACCGGCGGCACTACCGTCAAGGCCGGCACGCTGGCCATCAACGGCTTCTATGCGCTCGGCGGCGCCAACTACGGCGGGCTGATCATCAGCAATGGTGCCACGTTGCAGTATGTGACGAATTTCATCGCGACTGGGAACGGTTCTGGCGACCTTTCCTACATCTCTTCTTATGGTGGCAGCATCACCTTTGGGGCTGGCGGCGGTGTGATTGACCTCAACGGCAACAATGTCACTTATGCCGGTTCAGTCGGCAATGGCGGCAGCGGCGGTTTGTCGTTGCAGAGCACCGTTTCAGGCGGCGTCCTGACTTTGTCGGCTTCAAACAACTACACGGGCAGCACGGCAATTGGCAACGGCGTCACCTTGATCGTCAACAACACCAACGGCTCGGCCGCGGGATCAGGAAATGTAACGGTGGCCAGCGGCGGGACGCTGGATGACAGCGGCATCATCAGCGGCAACGTGACGGTTCAGGGCGGCGGAACGCTGGCGGGTAACGGCATTGTCGGCGGCACTCTGGAAATTCAAAACACCGGCATCCTCACTCCGGGCGACAGTGGTGTGGGAACCAACACGGTGGGTGCGCTGACGTTGGATTCGGGCGCGATTGCCAACATCGAATTCAGCGACACCGCCAACGACATGACGGTGGTCACCAATTCGGGCGGGCTGACCGTCAATGGCGGGGTGTTCAATCTCTATCAGGCGGGCGGCACGCTGCCTTGGACAACAACGGGCACCTATAACTTGATCCGATACAACGGAACCGCCCCGACTCTGGATTCTTCCTGGACGACGGCCAGCGGCAGCAACCCCCACATCGGCAACTTGCAGGCGAATTTCCTGTATTCCTTCCATCCCAGCGGCGGTTATTTGACCGTGACGATTGCTTTGAGCGGCTCCGTGGTGTCCGGCACATGGACCAACGATGTGAACGGCAATTGGTCCACGGCGGCCAACTGGAGCAGTAATCCCAGCGTGCCGCATTCTGCGGGGGATTTGGCCGTATTTGGCGCCGGCACGGCATTGCGGACAGTCACCTTGGACGCGAATGAGACGGTCGGGACGCTGACCATGAACAACAACAACTCGTTTGTGATCGCCAACAGCGGCAAGACCTTGACCGTGAATAATGGCGGATCCGGGGTCAGCCTGTATGTGACGGGAGGCACCGCCAACCAGATCAATACGGCGATTGCACTTAGCGACAATCTGAACGCCACGGTGAGCGGTGGCAAATCATTGACCATTTCCGCAAACATTGCGAACACCGGCAGCGCCAAGACGCTGACGGTGAACTCGCCGGGCACAGTGGCACTGTCGGGCAACAACTCCTACGGACCTGGGGCAGGCACCTACGGCACCTTCTTGACGGGAGGCGCGACATTGCAAGTGGGCAGCAGCACGGCGCTGGGCGCCGGGGACGTGA